>ENA-UOOK01006361-UOOK01006361.1-fermentation-metagenome-genome-assembly--contig:-NODE-6361-length-11362-cov-6.190855_pt1 | contig 11362 bp, 8 predicted proteins | sample MGYA00245777_ERZ724023 | MGnify/ENA primary metagenome ERZ724023 (study PRJEB28704, sample SAMN03018312) | fermentation metagenome | biome: anthropogenic terrestrial biome; feature: soil; material... | reverse complement strand
CTACCCCCGGGTGGCCATTGTCAAGCCCTATGAGTCTTGCCCACAAATCTGCGTCTACTGCCAGCGCAACTGGGAGATCTCTTCTCCTCTCATGGCCTCCGCCCTCGCTCCAATGGAGAAGATCGAGGCGGCAATAGATTGGTTTTATGAGCATGAAGAGATGATGGATGTCCTTCTAACCGGTGGAGACCCCCTGGTGATGGATGACTCGTTGATCGACAGGATCCTGAACAGGCTCTCCCAGATCCCTCACCTGAAGAGCATAAGAGTGGCCAGCAGGACGCCAGCTACTGTCCCCCAGAGGCTCACCGAAGAGCTCTGCGAGATCCTGGGCAGCTACCAGGAGCTTGGACGGAGAAACCTCTGCCTGGTGACTCATTTCATGCATCCCTATGAGGTGACACCAGAGACGCTGGCCGCGATAATAAGGGTGAAGAAGACGGGAATTGAGATCTACAACCAGCAGGTCTTCACCTTTGCCAACAGCCGCAAGTTTGAGACGTCGTCTCTGAGGATTATCCTGAAACAGATCGGAGTGGACCCCTATTATACCTTTAATATGAAGGGCAAGACGGAGATGGAGGACTATGCTGTTCCCATAGCTCGCATCCTGCAGGAGCGCAAGGAAGAGGCAAGGCTGCTTCCGGGCATATTCCGCACCGATGAGCCGGTATTCAATGTCCCGGGGCTGGGCAAAGACCACCTTCGGGCCTGGCAGAACCATGAGCTGATTGGCATTACCTCTGAGGGGAGAAGGGTATACTCCTTCCTTCCCTGGGAGAAGAACATAGCCAGGGTGTTGCCCTACATCTACACGGATGTCTCCATTCACCGATACCTCAATAGGCTGATCAAAAGAGGCGAGGACCCGGAGGATTACAGAAGCATATGGTATTATTATTGAGAGGATTGTCAAGCGACACAGCGGATGGCCGAAAAAAAATCGGGACTGGCTACTCTTCCAGCCAGTCGACGATCGCCTCTATGCCCGCAAGGGTATCTTCGCAATGAGCCTGGATGAAATCAGCTGGAAGCTCCTGGTGAGGGGGAATGGTCTCTCCCGCTGCCAGGGATCTGTTGCCGGCAAAATTGATGTAGGATATCCGGGCAGTGAGCTCCTCATGGGGCCTCTCGAACGCTCTTCCCGGCAGCATAGCAACGCCTTTTTCCTGCAGCAGCCTCTCGCAGAGCATGGTGCTGTTCAGCACATTCTTCTTAGCGAGCCTTCTGGAGAAGGGAGAGAAATCCGGGAACATGTAGAATGCACCCTCGGGCGCATGGACCCTGACCCCAGCATCTGCTAAAATTCGGTAGCACCTTTGACCCAGGGCGGAAAGGATACGGCGGGCGTTCCAGAGGTAGCGCTCGATGGCCATTGATCCCCGGAAGGCCTGCACACCGGCATACTGGATGGGTGCGCTCACCGAGGTGTACGTCTCGCTGGCCACAGCTGCCATCGACTCCATCAGCCAGTCCAGGCTCTGAGGAAAGGTGAATGTTCCCAACCTCCAGCCACCAGCACCGCACCACTTGGACAGGCCGGAGCTGATTATGGTTCCCTCTGGATAGTAGCGGGCAACTGAGACGTGACCGCCCTTGTGATGAAGCTGCCCATAGATCTCGTCAGAGAGGAGGATGATCTCATACTCACGGGCAACCCCGGCAATCTCTTTGAGCTCATCTGCGGTATAGGTGAGGCCATCAGGATTTCCAGGATAGTTTAGAACCAATATCCTTGGACGGTATAGATCCTGCTCCCCTTCCAGATGCTGGCGGAGGCGATCAGCGCTTATGTGCCATTTATCCTCAAAAGAGGTATGAAGCAGGCTTATCTTTTTTCCCAAGATCTGAGCCTGAGGGACATAGGAGACCCAGCAGGGTGTGGGCACGATGATCTCACCATAGAATACCAGCTGCAGCAAGAACATGAGCTCCTTTGAGCCAGGGCCCACAAGGACGCAATCAGAGTTAGCCTCCACCAGATCTTTTTGTCTGTGGAATCCAGCCACAGCTTCTTTGAGGGCAGAAAGGCCTTTGACGGGCAGATAATCTTTTTCATGAGCATGCAGCCGCAGAGCCTCGACCACCGGCGTCGGCACAGGGAAGGGGGATTGACCCAGTCCGAAGTTGTAGATCTTTTTCCCCTGTCCCTGCAATAGCTTTACCTTCTCATTGATAGCGAGGGTCGGTGATTCGCCCAGGCCGCGAACGTTGATATTCAGGCTGACGTGCTTTTGCAGGTTCATCTTAAGAACTCCTTGGTTTTTAACATTTTACGATTTGTTGATCATTAGCTGGCGGGCCATCATTTAAATAGATGGTCAATAGATGAATTCTTAATTCAATTTTGTTCGAGCTAATACGGGTGCGAAATGCTTCCAGGATTCTGCACTCTAGTCCCTATTGCAGTCCCGACCGAAAACTACAAATATCTATAATGATTATATAGATAGATTGCCGTCTCATGAAAGGGTCTGGCGGGCGTACTGTGGGCCAAAACGCATCCGACAGTGATCTGCTGAATCTGGCCATTGATTTGCCTCTTCCTGCGAGCAAAAATTCGTGCCGCTCCTGGGAGCAGGTACAATAACCTGTGATGCAGATGATGCATGCCGTCGAGGTAATTGCATTCGGTTGCGCGCCTGCGGGATAACAGGCAGGATGAAAAAGAATTGCGTCCCGTGATTGGCACAGCAATCTGCCCAGATCTCGCGCCAATACACAGTCGGGACATGAGGCGGCTCCATATCAAGATGATGCCGAAATCGAGATGAAGCCGCACAGTGAGATTCTGTGGGATCCCTGAGGGGATTGTGCGATTCGGTGTTGTGCTACCTCGTGTTCGGCGCCACAGCCAAGATTCAGGCGGATCGGCCACCACCAGGATACCAGGTTCCTCCAATTGAAGTGGGGCGATTCATTTCCGATCCGCCTGAATCTTGATCCTATGCTCAGAAGATCTCCCAGCCCTTCTCCTGCTTAGCCCTTTGCCACAGCTTGCAGGGCTTCTCTTATAGCCTCTATCTTGGTGGGCTTCATTATATAGCCGTCCATCCCAGCCGCCAGACACATCTCCTGATCTCCTTTAAAAGCAGATGCAGTTACTGCTATTATCTTCGGGCCTCCCTCAGGCCAGCGACGGCGTATCTCCCTCGCTGCCTCCAGGCCGTCCATCTCCGGCATCTGCACGTCCATGAATATCAAATCGTATCTCTTCTTCTCCAGCGCTTTCAGGGCCTCGATGCCGCTGGACGCTACATCCGCATTATAGCCCAGCTTACTGAGCATCTTCTTTGTGACTATCTGATTGACTACGTTGTCCTCTGCTAGCAGGATATTCAATTCGGAATTAGATCTCTCCAGATCCTTGATCTGCTTCCCGTGTGCGTACAAGTTGTCCGGCTTTGACAGATCTAAGGGTTCGCCGATGATAGGATCCGCCCGAATTGTAAAATGAAATACTGAACCCACTCCAACAGCGCTCTCAACCCACATTCGTCCATTCATCATCTCTGTGAGCTTCTTGCTTATGGCAAGGCCCAATCCAGTGCCGCCATACTTGCGTGCCGTCGAGGCATCAACCTGGCTGAAAGATCGAAATAGGCGGGACATCTTGTCTTCAGGGATTCCTATTCCAGTATCCTTCACCGCAAAATGGATCTCATATCCGCCTCCATCCAGATTGGTGCTTGATACAGAGACTGCAATCTCGCCTTGCTCGGTGAACTTCAATGCATTATTGAGCAGGTTCATCAGGATTTGACAGAGCCTTGTGGGATCTCCCATGATAAATTGGGGGACGTTCTCTTCGATTTTATATGAAAATTTTATTCTTTTATCGCCGACGCTCCCGGACACGAGATCCATAGAGGATTCAATGCAACCCTTAACATCGATTGGCCGGTGCTCTAGCTCTTCCATGTTCGCCTCGATCTTGGTGAGATCGAGGATATTATTGATGATAGAGAGGAGAGTATCCCCGCTGATGCGGATCATCTCGACGCATTCCCTTTGCGCCGAAGTCAGCTTCTCATCCTTCTCATCCATGAGCAGTTCTGTAAGACCGATAACAGCATTCATTGGCGTCCGGATCTCGTGGCTCATGTTGGCCAGGAACTCGGACTTCGCCCTGGTGGCTGATTCAGCCATCTCCTTGGACCTTTGGAGCTCCTCTTCCACACGCTTTCGATCTGTTATATCACGTATCGACTCAATCGCTCCCCAATAATCTCCATTTGAGTCATAGAGCGCAGATGCGCTTCCCAGGAGGTATGCATCGCCTTTTCCCTGTAGGGGCATGTAGGCCTCGCCAACCAGCGAGTTATTCTCCTCATCTCTCTTTAGGTTCTCATATTTCTTTTCAAATTCCGGATCGATCTTTGGATCAATTCCTTTTGCCATATCTATCAGTGTAGGCCTTCGTTCTCCGTAAAATGGCAGAGAATATTCATAGTCTCCCTTGCCCAGGATCAACTCGGCCTCGACGCCGGTCATCTTCTCAATGGCGCGGTTCCAGGAAATCACCTTGCCATTTTTGTCAACCACAAATGTGGCGTCAGGCAGAAATTCGATGATATCCGCCAGCCGACGCTCAGACTCCTTCAGAGCTCGCTCTGCACTCTTGCGGGCGCTGATATCTATCAGCACATGGACTACCCCGGTGATCTTGCCATCTGCATCCTTGAGAGGACTGCTACGAGAGATCCAGGTCCTCCCGTCCGGAGTGATCAGATCGCCCTCCTGGGATGCGCCCATATTGATAGCTTGTGCCACTGTACAGCCTGAACAGGGCTCGCTGCGACCGAATATCGCCTCATAGCAACAAGCGCCACGCATTTCATTAGCGTGAAGGCCGCTTGACTCTTGCAGGTTATCATTGATCCAGATTAGTCGCATAAAAGGATCGAGATACTCGACAGCGACATTCTTCAAACCGCCCAGAATTGCCGCCTTCTCCTGCTCTGATTCGCGCAATGACTTCTCTACGCGCTTGCGTTCTTCAATCTCGGTAAGCGTTGTGGTGAGCAGTTGATTCCTCTCATCGAAGACTATCTTCTGGCGAACGAGCATCAGCCCCATGACCAGCCCTACGCAGGCTGCTATTATGGATTGGTTGACTGCTTGGGAGTATTCATATCCCCAGATGAGAAGAGAGAATGTGGCTCCAATTCCCAGGTATGGCAGATAGGGCATAATAGTGGATTTGCTGCAAATCCTTCTGCTCAGAGTTTTTAATGGATCAAAGGGATAAGGATTTGCCTGCAACAGTCCTGCCAATGCCATAAAAAGGTTGCTTGAGATCCAGAACGTATCCAGATGACCGCCTGAGATGTAAGTCCCTTTTTGTGTTTGAATGCTGAACACCGCATCTACGACCAGTACTATAGCCATTCCAGCAGCCAGAAAAAGGGCAGGGGTAATGGTTGAAGCATCAAGCTTGCTCAAGACCAGTCGCACAAGGGCAACGAAGAGGACGATATCCATCATAGAATAGGCTAAAGAAATCGTCAGTTCCAAAGTGATCGTATTCAATGATGATACTATAGGGGCAAAGTAGAAGATCCAAAATACCAGAGCAGCTGATATTATTACAATTGCCGAATCCAGGATGATCCCGAGCCTCTCCCGAGGAGAAAGAGGGGCATTGGGCAACAGAAAGATGCCTGCTGCAAAGAGAGGATAGAACATCAGATAGCCGAAGTCTGACACAGATGGGAATGGATCTTCCTGCAAAACGACCTCTATAAATGCCCAGGTTCCCTCTGCAAAAGACTCGAAAAGCATGGCAATAGCCATTATCAACCAGGCACTCTTGGCCCTCCCTTCCATATTCTTTGCCGCATATAGTAAACATAGAAAGGCGACTATTGCGCTTGAGGTGAGAAGAAAATCATTCATGAGAAGGATCGACCTTTTATCCTCTATCACCTCCATTAGAATAGTCTGAAATAACAAAATAAGGATAGATATGATAGCCGCTGGGAGAAATATTGGAGCCTGTAAGCGCTTTGCAGATCTTATTATTTTAACCACAATCCACCTGATCACTATCGGCATTAGTGAAGCTGCTAAAGGAAAAAAAGCTTTTGGTGGAATATAATCAATATACATTTTTTTCAAAAGATTATGATGCAGCGAGATGATTATGGAAAGGTTAATTTCTCTTAGATAGCCAATTGGCGGATAGGAGGAATGAGGATCGGACAGAAAATAAAACTGCTCATGGCTGATATCACCACACTGAAGGTCGATGCCATTGTCAATGCGGCCAACAGCTCTCTACTGGGAGGAGGTGGGGTTGACGGCGCCATTCACAGTGCAGCAGGACCGGAGCTCTTGGGAGAATGCAGGCAGATCGGCGGCTGTCCGGTGGGAGAGGCGCGCATCACCAGGGGCTATAGGCTTCCCGCTCGCTTTGTCATTCACACCGTTGGGCCGGTCTGGAGGGGTGGATCAGAGGGCGAGGATCAGCTTCTCGCCAGATGCTATCAGAGCTGCTTTGCCCTGGCAGAGAAGAACGAAATAAAGAGAATAGCCTTTCCGGCCATAAGCACAGGGGCTTATGGCTTTCCCATAGAGCGGGCCTGCCGTATTGCTATCTGGGAGATGAGGCGCAATCTGGAGGACAAAAACGCGGGTGATACAATAGATGTGATTGCCGTCTGCTTCAACCAAAGGACATTCCAATGCTATCAGGAGGCTTTGCAGGAGCTCTGATTCCATCCAATGCAATAGTCCTCAAGATCTCTATCCAATGCCTTGACGCACTCATTGGGTGCTGCTTTAGGGCTTGATCGCACTTATCTTTATGCTCAAGACGGAATCTGCAACCTTCTTCTGCTGCTCAGGAGTGATCGCGGGATCTTTAGGTGTGCTGCAGCCAGATCTCTCGGAGATCAGAGACTCGACGGGAAATCTGGATTCTGCCACCACCCGCACATCCCGGAAGCCTATGCTTTTTATTATATCCAGGTAATCATCCTTCATGATGGCACCTGCCAGGCAGCCGATATAAGCTTCTGTGGAGCTCTTGACAAACTCCGGCAGCTCCTTGAGCAGCACCACATCAGAGACTGCCAGCCTTCCTCCGGGCTTTAATACCCTGAAGGCCTCCCTGAATGCCATTCTCTTATTGGGAATGAGGTTGATCACGCAGTTGGAGATGACCACATCCACGTAGTTGTCCGCCACCGGCATATTCTCAAGGTCTCCCTGCCGGAAGTCGATGTTGGCATAGCCGCCCTTTCGGGAGTTTGCCCTGGCCTTTTCCACCATCTCAGAGGTTATGTCAACCCCAATTACCTTGCCTGATGGCCCAACCCTGTCGGATGCCAGGAAGCAGTCAAATCCTGCTCCTGAGCCCATGTCCAGGACGGTCTCCCCCTCGGATAACGATGCCAGAGCTACTGGGTTGCCGCAGCCCAGGCCGAGGTTTGACTCCGGCGGAGCAGCTTGGATCTCCTCCTCAGTGTAGCCCATCCTCTTGCTCAGCTCCTCTGGAATATCAGCATCCCCTGAGCAGCACCGTGAGGCATAGTCGGATGTTGCCTGCTTGGCAATACGAGCGTATCCTTCTTTAACTGCTCTTTTTATCTCTCTCTCTTTCAAAGTCAACATAAACCCCACCGCTTCTAAGCGTTAATCGTGCGCTGACACTTTTTTCTGGAAATTTATCTTGAATGCTTAGCACAGGCTATAATTAAGGTTTTTTATAACGATAATTGTCGATAAATTGTAAAAGGTTGAGATATCGCAATCATTGATCCCCAAATGGGATGAGACATCTTTCTCACATCCCATAATCGTCACAATCCCATATATCTCTTTTTATTTTTATTATCATTAGGAGAATAATTGCCAATGTTCTTTATGAGGGCCTGATGCCTCATCCAGAGGGCGATGATGACTCCCAGGGATATTACCAGCCAGACCGCAAACCACAATCTGATGAAATGTTCAGTCCAGCTCTGCTGAGAATGAATAAAAGCTGCTGCTCCTAGGGTTACAATCACCGAGAAGAACATATTGGCAGATGGCGCCAGGCTATCCCGATATGAGGTGCAGAAGCGCTCCCATTCTTGCTCAGCTTTTCCCGCCAGGGAGACAGGGTTCCTGCCTAAAAATACACCTATGCGCTTGATCCTGGAATCGGCGGACATGATGTATAGATCGTAGCTTATCGCCACCAGAGGGACGAAATAGATCAGCCAGAAGATCCTGGCAATCTCAATCTTGACATCCACTGAACTTACTCCGAAGAGGACGGTAATAAAAGCAAGCTTCATGGTGATTAGCTTTGCGCGTTCATTCTGGGTTCTTATCTTCTCCTCATGAAGTGCGCGCAAGAACTCTTGATCATTTTCTTCCATTTCTGCTACTCCGATGGAGGATATGTATTCATTATATTAATAACTTTTGTTTGTTATGTAATTAAAGGCAGCATTATTCTCTCAACGAGATGGACAAGATATATGAAAAGAAAAATAAAACTATACATAATTAAAAAAATATTTATAGATGTTAGAACGGATTAACAGGCGATAAAGGGGATGGAAAATGAAGGGGAGAGCAAAGTTACTGGATAGTGGATTTATGGAGTTTATCGAATATCTGCAAAAAATGGGGGAGCTCCACAATATATTGAGGATGATAGACAGCTTCTACGGTATGAATGGAATGGATTGCAGTGAACTCGATACCGGACACTATAATGTGGAAAAGGGTGGATTTGATATGCTGTTATCATTTTGGAGAAAGGGCTGGATCGAGATTCGAGAGACTGATAGGAGGAGAAAGGACTGGCATATAAAAGAGTATGCCCTATTGGTCCGCCTGGATGAGATAGCCGCATACTGCGCCCAGGAGAAGCATCAGGATCAGGGGTTCAGCCCATCTGATTATCCCATGCCCAGACAGGATATAGAGGCCCTTGTCTGATCAAGGAGACTTGATCGATTGAGAGAACTACATTCCTTTTCTGATCCTCTCAAGATTGCGGTCTGCATTTCGCCTCTTCATCCTGGCCAGCTTCACGATGTCCTCTCGAACTGCCTTTTCTCGGCAAAACGATAGCCAATCCAGCAACTTCTTCCCCTTTTCCGATCTGACGATCACTGAGGAGTATCCTTCCGCGCTTCCCACTGAGCCTATGGAGATATCGGCCAGCCTTGAGACCAGATCGCCGCAAAACCGGCATCCTTCACGGATGTCATTTTCCAGCTCCCGCACGCTGCAGGAGTGCTCCATTCCATCCAGAGTCGCAATGTATCTCCCTTTTGCGATCTGAATTTTATCCGCATCCTCTATATCTATGCCCAAAAGCCCTTTAGCATGATCTCTCAGTCTTCTGTAATCGAAGCTCTCGAAACAGAACAGGCCAACGAGAAAGATCTCTGCATCTGGAAACTCGTCCTTGAAGTAATCCAGTTGCTCCAATTTTCTGATCACTCTGATCTGGCAGGGAGTGCCAACCACAGCAACCCTTCTCTTTCCTCCTCTCAAAGCATCAATCAGCGGCGCCAGAGCGGATACGCGCACATATTTTGTCCCCTTGGCCTTTATCACTCCTTCTATATCGTCTACCGCTGCCGCTCTTCCTCCATTATTCTCCTTTTGATAAACCACCACAGCAGCATCAATGACGCCCTTATCCAGGCATCGAGCAAGAAGGGAGGTGACAACCCCTCCATCCTGTCCCTGGATCTCTGTTCTGGCGGCGAAAAGCTCGCTATACACTCCCAGATCAGCATCCCTTTCGCCGGACAGATGCTCCTCTTCGATCCTGATGATATCTTCTGCAGTGAGCGGGAAGATGTTTCTCTGAGCGGATATGGCACTGGTGGGGCATACCAGAGAGCAGGCACCACAGGCTATGCAGTCCTCAGATAGCTCTCCATACGGCGCGCCCACACTCCGATCTGTTCCCCTGTTTTGGAAATTGATGGCGAATACACCCACCATCTCGCCACATACCCGGCAACAAAGCCCGCAGAGAATGCATTTCTCCTCCCCCAGCTTAAATCGAGGCTCAATGACTCCATACTCACTGGCCAGGTTCTGGATCTGCTTCTCTTTCGGGCATCTGGACAATAAGAGCTCAGCGATCATCCGACGGATGTCCAGGACCGCAGGGGTGGCAGTCCTGACCACCAGACCGTCTTCTACCGGATAGTTGCAGGCGGTGACAAACCTCTTCTTTCCATTCTTTTCAATCTCCACCGTACAGAGCCTGCAAGACCCATAGGGTTCAAGAGCGGGATGATGGCATAGAGTGGGAATTCTGATTCCTGCAGACAGGGCGGCCTCAAGAATGGTGCTGGAGGTCTGGGCTTCTATCTGCTGATCATCGATCCAGAATCTCATCATCTCTTCTCCCCAGGGAGGCCTCTGGACTCTCTTACAACAGCTCTTACCTTTTTGGGGCAGATCTCAAAGCATATCCCGCATCGCATGCATTTCGATTGATCAACAACCGCGAATCCTCCGTCGTCCTTATAGATCGCCCCCTGAGGACAGTTCTCCCGGCACAGGTCGCAGCCTATGCAGATCTCAGGATCGATGGAATATGACACAAGAGACTTGCAGGATAGGGCGGGACATCTCTTATCTTTGATATGGGCATCATACTCATCCCGGAAATAACGAATAGTGCTCAGGACCGGATTGACTGCCGTTCGTCCCAGGGCGCAGAGCGATGCCGTTCTCATCAGTTCTGCAATCTCCTGCAGGGTCTGGATATCCGTCTCCGTCCCCCGGCCGGACTCGATTGCATCAAGAATCTCTCTCATCCGTTTCAGCCCCTCCCGGCAGGGTAGGCATTTGCCGCAGGACTCGCTGCAGAGGAAGTCCACAAAGTAACGGGCCAGGTCGACGGCACAGGTATCCTCATCGATTACGATAATGCTCCCCGAACCCATCATAGAGCCCAGACTTGTCAATTCATCAAAGTCCACTGGCGTATTCAGATACCTGGCCGGAATTATCCCACCAGACGGCCCTCCGGTCTGCACCCCTTTGAGCTTCTTGTTCCCGGGAATTCCCCCTCCAATCTTGTATATTATATCGGCCAGGGTCATGCCCATAGGGACCTCCACCAGACCGGTGTTATTGACCTTGCCTACCAGAGAGAAGATCTTGGTCCCTTTGCTCCTCTCGGTTCCAATGGAGTTGAACCATTTTGCGCCATGCTTTATGATCAAAGGCACATTGGCAAAGGTCTCAACGTTGTTCAGGGCGCTCGGCCGGCCCCAGAGGCCTTTTTGAGAGGTGTGGACGTACTTGGGCCTGGGCTCGCCCACCCATCCCTCCAGGGCGTTCATCAGAGCGGTCGACTCTCCGGAGACGAAGGAACCGGCACCCCTAT
>ENA-UOOK01006360-UOOK01006360.1-fermentation-metagenome-genome-assembly--contig:-NODE-6360-length-11363-cov-38.949859_pt1 | contig 11363 bp, 6 predicted proteins | sample MGYA00245777_ERZ724023 | MGnify/ENA primary metagenome ERZ724023 (study PRJEB28704, sample SAMN03018312) | fermentation metagenome | biome: anthropogenic terrestrial biome; feature: soil; material... | reverse complement strand
AAACTTTCCAGATGGATCCGGACAAGATCGAGGAAAAGATAACCCCCCGCACCCGGGCGATCCTGCCCGTCCATATCCTGGGGCTTCCCTGCGACATGATGCGGATCATGGGCATTGCCCGCAAACACAACCTGCTGGTGGTGGAGGACGCCTGCCAGGCATGGCTGGCGGAGATTGACGGGAAAAAGGTCGGGACTTTTGGAAATGCGGGGTGCTTCAGCTTCCAGACCTCCAAGAACATGCCCATGGGCGAAGGGGGAGCCATCGTCAGCGACGACGACGGATTCATGGACCGGTGTTTCTCCTATCACAATTACGGCAATCCTTACGGTTCCACCGCCGGCCAGATAGGAGCCGGCACCATGATGATCGGCACAAAGCTGCGCATCACCGAGTACCAGGCGGCCATCGGGCTGGCCCAGTTTGAGCGGCTGGAAGAACAGACCATGGCAAGAAATGAAAATGCAGGGTATCTCCGGTCGTTAATCGGGAAAATACCGGGTATCGTACCTTACAGACTATACAAAAACGTTACGAAAGCCGCCTTCCACCTGTTTCCCTTTCTGTACGACAAGGATGAGTTCAACGGATTAAACCGTAATGAATTCATGGAGGCGTTGCGCGCCGAGGGCGTTCCCTGTTCGGCAGGGTACACCGAACTCAACAAAATGCCTTATTTGAAAAATGCTTTTGAAAGCAAATATTACCGGAAATTCTATCCGGCTGAACGGCTGGATTACGGCAGATACGCTCACGAGAACAGGTGTCCGATGAACGAAAAATTATGCAACGAGCTGGCGGTCTGGATCCCGCAGAACATACTGCTGGGTTCCCGGTCGGACATGAAGAACATAGCATCCGCTATCGAAAAGGTATATGATAACGCGGAACGGATAAAAAACAAACGAATAAAAAAACAATCATGAAAAGAATTATATCATTTGTTGCTTCAGCTCTATTCCTATCATTTTTCATCGTATCCGCGCAAGGAATGAATAACATCCAAGACACGGCAATAACAAAAGATCTGCAGGTGGCCGTTTTTGATGTCGATATAACCCCGCCTAAAGACTATAAAATGCCGTATGGAGTTGCATTAAATACATGGGACATGGGACTTAGAGCTAAAGGAATCGTTTTGTTCGGTACGGAAAAACCTATCGTATTGGTTTCTTTGGACTGGCTCGGTATAGCAAATGATTGTTACGACGAATTCAAACGCTCGCTTGCCCAGGCTGCCGGAACAATACCCGAACATGTAGCCGTTCATGTTATTCATCAACATGATGCGCCTTATCCCCGTGATTGTTTGAATGACAGTTTTGTCTTATCGGTCATCCATCGTCTTGAGATGGCAGTGATTAATTCTTTAGAAAACGCTATTTCGATCACACACATAGGATTTGGTGAAGCACCGGTGCATAAAGTGGCATCCAATCGCCGGATTCTTGGAGAGGATGGAAAAATTAAGGCTATGCGTTGGACGGTCTGCAAGGATTCTTCCTTACGAACAGAACCTGAGGGATTGATCGATCCGGTACTGTCTGCGGTAAGTTTCTGGAATGAAAATAAACCGGTTGCTGTCTTGAACTTCTATGCCACCCATCCGCAGAGTTATTACGGTACCGGCGTACCCAATCCCGATTATCCAGGGATTGCCCGTTTTTACCGCCAACTGGCAATACCCGACGCATTACAGGTTTATTTCACGGGCGCTGGCGGAAACGTAGGGGCCGGTAAATATAATGACGGTTCCCATGAAAATCGCGGTGTTTTAGCCGAACGGCTTGCCGATGGGATGAAACGGGCATGGGAAAATACCAAACAAGTCTCTGTCATATCTTCTGATATTCAATGGACTTTCGACTCTGTTGTTTTGCCATTGGATTCGGCAAAAGCAGGAGAGGTTCTTTGGAAACGGTATAAGGCAGACAAAAAAGTTGATATACAATGTTTGACGATTGGTAATGAAGCACGAATTCTTTTTATGCCTGGTGAGTTGTTGGTCGAGTATCAGATTGCCGCGAAAAAAATGCGTCCAGGTCAGTTTGTCGCCATGGCGGCGTACGGCGATCTGAGCTTTGGATATATCCCTCCGGCCGCGGCTTTTCCGCAAGGAGGTTATGAAGTGGATGTTGCAAAGGTAACTCCCGAAGCGGAAACAGTGCTTTTAAATGCAATTTCCAAATTACTGAATGATAAAACAAAGTGATAGTGAAATAGACCAATAAGGTCTTTCCTATGCCAAACAACTGGTTATTAATTGTTTGAAAAAAGGTTTTAATTTTTATAGAGGATGAATCGATATTTTAACTTCTTTGTTTTTTTATTTCTTTTTATTTTTTTGTTTGCTGGTAATTGTAAAATATTTGCCGATTTTCCCAAAAAACAAGAAAAAATAAATTGTATGGATACGCTATTCAATAAACAACTTTCAGAACACCCACGGCTATTGTTTTCTGTTGAAGAAGAAAATAATATTAAGCAATTAAGTAAGCAAGATACTTTACTGAATAATTTACTTGGACTATTGAAATTAAAAGCCGATATATTACTTACAAAGCCAATTTTAAGATACGAATTGCGACAAAAGCATTCTGATTTATTGTGGATCAGCAGAGAGCACATCTATAGGATAATCACATTGTCACTGGCTTATCGCATGTTTGATGAACTTAAATATGCAAAGAAAGCAGAGGAAGATTTAATTAACGTCTGCAATTATCCTGATTGGGATCCTGCTCATTTTTTAAGTGTCGCTGAGATGGCTGAGGCCGTTGCTATTGGGTATGATTGGTTATATAACTATTTACCACAAGACACAAAAAATTTAATAATTAAATCATTAAAAGAAAAAGCATTGTATTTTGCCGTTCAGGAATATGACAGCGGTAATTCGGATTCATGGGCGAGGAGAAGTACAAATTGGAACATTGTATGTAATACCGGAATGATTATGGGGGCATTGGCTATTGCGGAAACAGACTTGAAGTTAACTGAGAAAATTATTTTTAAAGGTATTACATTTATTCCTAACTGTTTACAGTATTTTAGTCCTGATGGCGTTTGTTATGAAGGCCCGGGTTATTGGTATTATACGAATATTAATCTGGCTATGTTATTAAGGTCTCTAAATGATAATTTAGGACATGATTACGGATTATCTGATATTTCCGGAATAAGCAAGACGGCTTCATATTTTATTACTACTGTAAGTCCATCAGGGCGGGTATTTAATTTTGCAGATGTGGTAAGTGAGACAGTAAACGTAGGTCCGGTATATTTTTATTTCAGTAAAAAATTCAACTTACCGGATGTAGCTCAGTTTTATCGTTCTCATTTATTAAAGATATTGAAATCACCTGATACATTTCCAAGATGGCATTTCTTTCTCAATATTCCGTGGTATGATGCTTCTATATCTACTTCCGTTAAAAAGCCAAAACTTCAGGTTTTTGATAATATATTTAACCCAATCATGGTTTTTAACGGTAATAGTGCTTCCACTAATTCAATTTATTTAGCAGCAAAAGGCGGCGCAGGTAACATGCCCCACCAGCATTTGGATGTAGGTTCATTTATAGTGGAGACAAACGGTGTAAGATGGCTTGATGATCTGGGATGTACTGCTGCAGATTACAGTTTACCCGGTTTTTGGGATTATACTCCTTGGAGTGGGCAAAGATGGAAGTATTTTCGCTACAACAATTTCAGTCACAACACCTTATCAATAGATAATAACCTACAATATTCGGCGGGTAGAGGAAATATACTACGTTATAATAAAGATTCGGATAAACCATTCGGTATTATTGATATGACTACTGCCTACAATAATTTAGCTACAAAGGTTTATCGTGGTTTTATGCTATTATCTGATAATCTCACCCTTATTCAGGATGAAATCAGTCTGACATCCCAAAACAAGCAGATTGAATGGACTTCTATAACCAACGCCATTGTTACTATTAACGGGAATAGAGCCGTTTTACAAAAAGGAGACAAAAGTTTCCATATAAAAATAATCTCACCTGCAGATGCAACTTTTACAACAACCGTGGCAAAAACGAATAGTTCCGAGGAGGCTCCCCTTGTCAACTATTATTTGTTAAAAATAACTGTATATCCTACGAACGAAACAGATCGAACTATCCGGGTAGTGATGAGCAGTGATCAAGATGCAATCAATGATGACCGGTTAATCGGGTCGTTAAGACCATTATTAAATTGGAATTAATTATGAAACCAACATGATTAAAATAATCTTTGGACAATCAAGAGAATGCTCCATACAACCTTAGTGTAAAAATTAAATATTATCGCATAAAAAGAATATATATACATTGTGACGTATAATTACCAAAATATTAGAAAAACTGAAATAATTTACAAATGAAAAATAAAATTTTATTGACAATTGTTATTATGATAATAGTAACGAATTGTTCTAATGTAAATAGACAAGAAAGAGAGCAATCAACACATAAGAAAACACTGATTGCCATCCGTTACTTTTCCGGTTTCGACCTGGCACACGACACCTACAATGCCATTTCCGCCGCCAGCGACGGCAAGATTTATTACGTGCTCTCCTCGCAACCCCACGATGTGGCGGGACAGGTTCACGTATACGACCCGCAAGCGGATACGACCCGGTTTCTTGCCGACTTGACGGAGATTTGCGGAGAGAAGGATAAAAAGGTCATAGCGCAGGGTAAGAGCCACGTCCGTTTTTACGAAAGCGACGGAAAACTGTATTTCTCCACCCATGTGGGCTACTATGAGATGATGGACGGAATGGAACGTCTGCCGGTAACTGCGCCGGAGGGATACGGGCTATACACGGGAGGACATTTCCTGTCATACGACCTGAACAGCGGAAAATTTGAAGACCTGGGACTGGCTCCACACGGAGAGGGCATTCTAACCATGACGATGGACACCGTCAGGAAACAGATCTATGCCATTACCTGGCCCGGGGGATATTTCTTGCACTACGATGTGGAAGCCGGTGAAATGAAAGATTCGGGACCGGTTTCCGCCAACGGAGAAGCAGGCCGGATAGGCGAAGATTACAGGGTGTTGTGTCGATCCATATTCGTCGACCCGCGCGACGGGCTGGTCTACTACTCCACCGCCGAAGGAGATATCATGTGTTACGATCCCGAGGGCGGTACGATTGAAAAATTGGAAGATGTGGACCTGCGGCTGGATTATTTCGGGAGTTATGATCCTGCCGACGCGGGAAGCATGGGCTACAACTGGCGGGCCGTCGTATGGTATCCGAAAGAGGAGGTGGCGTACGGAGTACACGGAAATTCAGGCTACCTGTTCAAGTTTGACCCGGAAGAAAGGAAAATAGAAATTGTGGACCGGATCACATCCGGACCCTCCCGGAAAAGCGGAATGTACGACCAGTTCAGTTACGGGTATCTGGGATTTGACCTGGGAAACGACAGGGAAACGTTGTACTACCTGACGGGAGGACCCATTTATGAGGATGGAAAAAGGGTGAAAGGTCTGGACAAGATTTCAATGGGCGCCGCACGCGGAGTGGAAAACCTCCACCTGGTCACGTACCACATCCCTACCGGACAATACATCGACCATGGCCCCGTATTTTATGAGGACGGATCCCGGCCGACGTATGTGAACTCGATCGCTTTCGACAAAGACGGCAACGTCTATACCTTGGCAAGATTCGACCATGAAGATAAAGAAGTGGAGGATCTGGTGAAAATACCCGACCCGTTTAAATAACGAATAATGCTTTAAACAACGGTAGAGAAGACTACGAGAGGAAAGGCCTATTAAGTAAACTACAACCGATTATAAAAATATGATGAAACATTTTACTGCACTGGTATTACTTCTGTTCTTTTTTTTAGGGGTTCATTCCCAGGAGATCATCCCTTTTCCCAATCATTATGAACAACGTGAAGGTGTGTCAATTGTTCCGAAAGTGATTACCGTCGCGGCCCAATCGGGAGAATTCAGCTCACTGATTCCCGGATTCTTGGAAACGCTGAAAAATTTTTCCCTACGGGCAAAGAAAACGGAGAAAAAGGGATGGATACAACTGGTCAGGAACACCGCCTGTTACAATCCCGAAGAATATCGGTTGACTGTCTCCCCCGCAGGCATTGTTGTCGAAGCCGGATGTGCAAACGGTTGTTTTTACGGGTTGCAGTCGGCTTTTCAGTTGATAAACAGTGCCGGGACGGGAGGTTCTATCCCGTGTGCCGTCATCCGCGATAATCCCCGTTATGGCTGGCGCGGTCTGATGCTGGACGAATCCCGCCATTTTATAGGAAAAGCCGAAGTGAAGAAACTACTCGACTTGATGGCGTTGCACAAGCTGAACAAATTTCACTGGCACCTTACCGACTCCCAGGGGTGGAGAATCGAAATCAAGCGGTATCCCCTGCTGACTTCCGTCGGCGCAACAGGAAACCTCACCGATCCGAATGCCCCGGCACAATATTACACCCAGGCCGAAATAGCCGAAATCGTCCAGTATGCGGCAGACCGGTTTATCGAGGTCATCCCCGAGATCGACATGCCGGGGCACGCCACCGCCGCGGTCAAAGCCTATCCCGAGTTCAGCGGCGGCGGTTCAAAGCAGTATCCCAACTTTACCTTTAATCCGGGGAAAGAAGGTACCTATACGTTTCTGACCGACATCCTGAAAGAGATAACCGCTCTTTTTCCCTCAAAATATATACATATAGGGGGAGATGAGGTACACTTCGGCAACGAACAGTGGAATCGCCTGCCTGAAATCGGAGAACTGATGAAAACAGAAGGACTCGACGATCTGGTAGCCGTGGAACACTACTTCCTGAACAGGATGTCGGACTCCATCCGTACGCTGGGTAAAACCGTTATGGGATGGGATGAGGTGGTCACTGCCGGCTTGCCCGTGTCCAATACGGTGGTCATGTGGTGGCGCCAGGAGAGACCTGAGCAGCTTGAAAAGGCGATAAGCAAAGGCTACGAAATCATTATGTGTCCGCGGTTGCCACTTTATCTGGATTTCGTCCAGCATCCGTCACATCAATATGGACGGAAATGGTCGAAAGGCGAGTACGCACCCATTGAAAAGGTGTATCATTTTCCCGGCACGGATTATACATCGGGCATATCTGTGGCCACACCGTTGATCAAAGGCATACAGGGGAATATATGGACGGAAAGGATCCATACGCCCCAGCGGTTACAGTTTATGGTATATCCCCGCTTGTCGGCGTTGGCGGAAGCCGCGTGGACGCAAGACCACTCAAAAAATTACGAGAACTTCAATTTGCGGATGGACAAAATGTTGGAAATTTACAAAAAATACGGCATCGTTTTCTTTAATTACAAAGATCCGGAGTCAAGTCCTGAAGTTGCAGGACCGGAAAAGAGAAAATGAGATTAAAAAATGTCAAATCAAACCAACGATATAACTAACAACTTGAGCAAGGAACAGGGAAGAGTCCTTTCCATCGACTTTTTCCGGGGATTGGTGATGTTTATCCTGGTATCGGGGATAGCGACCCTGTTTCACCAAATGACGGAACAGGGGCAGGGAGGTGCGTTTATTGCCTGGATCGACAAGCACTCCAATCATGGCGAATGGTTCGAGATCTATTTCTGGGACCTGATACAACCCTTTTTTATGTTCATCGTAGGTGTCTCCATGCCCTTTTCACTTTCCAAAAGACTTGCCCGGGGCGATAGCTGGAAGCAATCGTTTATCCACGCATTAAAGCGTTCTTTCTGGCTGCTGTTGCTCGGTTTCATGCTGGGAGCAAAAGATAACACCTATTATTTGACCAATATCCTTCCCCAACTGGCGTTTGTCTATGTGTTTGCTTTTCTACTGTTGCAAAAGGATGTAAAATGGCAACTGGCGGTTTCTTTTGCTTTGATACTGGCATCCGACTTGCTTTACCAGCTTTGGCAGGTAGAAGGATACAATATGCCCTACACGCCCGACCACAATTTCGGCGCATGGTTCGATTCAGTCACGGTGGGTCACCTGCATCCCGGCCATTGGGTCACATTCAATGCGGTGCCTACTTGCGCCCACATCATCTGGGGCGTCTGCATAGGAAAATTATTAATGACTGATTGGCCCCGAAAGAAAAAACTATGGATCATGCTTTCAACCGGGGTCGCCGGGATCATGGGAGGGTATCTGCTGGGGTTATGTATCCCCATGATAGAGCGTATCAGCACCGGCTCTTTTGTCATTTTCAGCGGCGGTTGGTGCTTGCTGGCGATGGGATTGTCCTATCTCTTTGTGGATATACTCCGCTTCAGAAAGGTAGCCACGTTCTTTGCCATCGTGGGTATGAACCCTATTTTTATTTACCTTTTCAGCAGCCTCGGCGGAAAGAGTCTGCTTACCCGGATGGCCCGTCCGTTCACGTACCGTCTTTTTGGCTGGGGAGGCGATATGGTGATCAACATGGTGACGATTGCGGTGGTGGCGTTTATGGTCTGGGGCATCTGCTATTATATGTATAAACGGAATATTTTCATTAAATTGTAAAATAAATAATGATATGAAAAGAATACATGTAGGTTTGGTATTGTTTCTGCTGTATCTCTTGTCGGTGAATATATCGACTTTATCGGCGAAGGAGCCTGAAAGGGTGATCCTGTTCATGATTGACGGAATGCACTGGCAGGCGCCGGAAAAATTGAATATGCCGGTGCTTAATTCCCTGATAAAGGAAGGGACGTACGTGCGGAAATCGTACATGATCATTCCCCATCACCCCACGGTGGGGGATTACAGTCTGTCGAACAGTTGCTCCTTTCCCAACCCGATGCTGCATGAAGGCACCATCTTCCTGAGCCCGAAGAATAAAATGATCCAGGAGATGATCTCCCCGAAGCAACAGACGGCATTCGTGGTGAACACGACCGCCTATCGTTCCGTGGGAAGGGGTTTCTCCACCTGTATCATGGATAACTCGCTGACGGATGATCAGACGGTACAACAGGCCATCAACCTGCTGGAAAGCCAGGAGATCCGTTTTATGCGCGTTCACCTGCAAAGCCCGGGATCCCTAGGTACGAATATAGCCATGTTCAGTGAAGGGAAGCCTTATGCGAGAGATGTTTTCGGAGAGGGTTCTCCTTATGTCGAAGCCATTGAGAATGCCGACAGACTGCTGGGAGAGTTGATCGATTACCTGAAAACGGCAGGAAAATGGGAGAGTACCGTTTTAATAGTAACCTCCGATCACGGACAGAGTAAGGTGGGATGGCATCCCATGCTCGACGAGGATAGCTGGGTGACGCCGTTGGTCTTTGGCGGAACCGGAATCGCCCGGGGACGTGAACTCCCTTACTTTGAGCATACCGACCTTGCGCCGACAATTGCCCGGCTGTTGGGCGTGGAAGCCCCGAACACCGGCGGCGGGGCGGGAAAAGCCGTGGAAGAGATCATGGCAAAAACGGACGCATCATCCTATCATCCAGCCCGATATATCAAAACCATCAATCAGCAAATCCGGCAATACAATATTCTGTATGCCCAATTGGTTTTGGTTGCCGAGAAGAATAACTATGTGGCCAATATTATCTCCTCCCTCTCCAATGAATACCTGACGCCCGAGCCGTTTTACCATCAGGACAGGATAACGGAGTGGCACAGGGCGGGTTCAACGGAACACCTGATAGAGGCCAACGAGGACGTATTGCATAAAATGAAAGAAACATTGCTGATCAAATAAAAATTTATGGTACAAAATTTATTGAACAAAAATCGGTTGCGGCTCGGTATGGCTTTTCTTTGGATGATTTCCATTTGCTGCCTTCACACCACAACCGTACATGCACAGGACACGGAAAAGATGGCGAAGCAAAACGCTTTTGAGCAGATTTTCGGCGATGCCGTCAGACTGGATCCTGCTATGGTTGAAAAAGTAAAAAATGATACCCCGGGTAAGCGCCACTATGTGGACAGGGACGGTGACGGCAAGCCGGAGGAGGTGTGGTTTATCGATATCGAACCGCGCCATACGGAAGCAAAAAAACCGATACTGGTCAAAGTGATTGACGAGAATGGTAATCTGGAGATGGGCAAGGAGCCCGAAAAGTATGGAGATCTCTGGATCGCCGACTGGCATGCCGACGGATTGGTCGATGCCGTGATCAGCTATCGCGATTTCGACGGAGACGGGGATCTCGACGTGATGGAATGGTTCACTTACGGTAAGAAAGGCTGGCGGGTTCCTTTTGATGGATTGCGGGTGCTTGTCTCAACCGACGATGGGGACGATAACCTGTTGGATTACGATATGGATTATGTCTATTATCAGATTCCTTGCCAGAACCACTCACATTTTGGAGGAAATGAAAGTTTTGTCGCTTATTACCTGAATCCTGAACAAGACAAATGGATCCCTCATTTTGAGAACCCGTTCCTTTTTTACGATTTCGATAACGACGGCATCAGTGAAGAGGTAATTCGCGTAGAAGGAAAAGAAGAGTTGGTGAAGTCACTCCGGTGGAGCTTTAATGTGAACCCGATAGCGGGAAAGCAAAGAGATTTCGATGTGTCCGTTTCGGCATGTGCAAAAGGATGGACACAAGAGAAGGATCGGGAGAGCGATTTCATCATGTATTTACCGGAAGAGCAAACGGAACATTTTATGATCCGGGGTATCCCTACCGGTCCGGTGTTGAAACGCTCTACTGCACGCAATTACTTGCAAACAGTTACTTGGGAACGTGTGTTGATGACCTGGAATGAGAATAACCTGAATATCGCATTCAATGATCCGAAAGATACCATTGAACGCTGGGAAGGAGTGATCAATGCCGCATCCACCGATTCAGGATACTATATGCCGCGAATCGGCGCTCCGGATTGCGGACCTTATAACAAACGCTATGAACTGGTGCTTAAGCCCTCTGGACCCAACGAGTTTTATTTCAATCCCGCCGACCATCGCGTCCATATTAAAAACAGCAACAGGAGCTGGATCAAGGTGGATTACGACTTCGACACAAAAACAGACATGGCGTACCTCTGGGTGGATACAGACAAGGACGGCATCATGGACAGGGTGGATATTGACACGGATGGCGACGGCATAACGGATGACTCCTTCCCCATAGATGTGTCGGACGTAAAACCGGTGGGCTGGACATTCAAGGAGTTAAACGAGACATTGGCGCCCATTTTTAAAACCGAACCGGAACATACATACAATCTGGTAATGGCTCTTACTACAGCACTCCGATCCACGAAGGAGGAAATGGAAGAAGACGCGGTGTGGGATTTGCTTGCAAATCGCATGCAGGGTAAAAATATTCCGGACGATATTGCACGTCGCCTTATCAACAGCGACCAATCCATA
>ENA-UOOK01006359-UOOK01006359.1-fermentation-metagenome-genome-assembly--contig:-NODE-6359-length-11364-cov-15.972500_pt1 | contig 11364 bp, 9 predicted proteins | sample MGYA00245777_ERZ724023 | MGnify/ENA primary metagenome ERZ724023 (study PRJEB28704, sample SAMN03018312) | fermentation metagenome | biome: anthropogenic terrestrial biome; feature: soil; material... | reverse complement strand
AACTAACAAGTAATTGTTGAATTAATTAAAAAATAATAATTATCTTTTTCCAATCCATTAAGTTGGGTTGGATTTTTTGTTCCTAAAATATCAATTTAAAACTATGGTAGTATAAAATATATACGTATAAGTTAGTTTTAAAAATAAAATAGAATTATTTTAGGGGATTTAATGTTAGGTTTTTCAATTTATCTCGGTCATGATTTAACGGCCGATGATTATAATTATTTAATTATGATGCGTAATGCAGGCTTTTCTACTATATTTACATCGCTGCATATTCCTGAGAATGACCTAAGTCTTGTTTTGAGCCGTTTAGGTAAATTAACCAAGTGGTGTAAAGATTTAGATTTATCCATTATTGCAGATGTTTCTAAAGAAGGTTTAAAAAAATTAGGAATTGATATTTCTGATATTGATCAAATCAAGAAGTTGGCTTTAACCGGCTTAAGAATTGATGATGGGGTTGATTTTGCCACTGTTGCTAAATTGTCTAAAGTTATGCCTATAGCCTTGAATGCCAGTACCATTATGGAAGACGATATAGATGAATTAAAAGACTATAATGCTGACTTTGACCATTTACAGGCTTGGCATAATTATTATCCACGACCTGAAACCGGCTTAGATGCTGCTTGGCTTAAAGAGAAGAATACTTGGCTACATAAATCTGGCATGCAGACAATGGCTTTTATAGCAGGGGATGCAAAGAAGCGTGGCCCAATTCATGCGGGTTTACCAACTTTGGAAAAGCAACGTGACGAAAATCCGTTAGCAGCCATGTTGGAATTAAAAGATTTAGAATGCGATCACATTTTTGTTGGAGACGATGACTTTTCAAAAGAGGCGGCTGACAGTTTTACTAATTACGCTAAAAAAGATGCCATTACTTTGCACGTTGCTCGTTCTATTCCAAAATTATCTGCTAATGAATGGCATAACCGACCTGATGTAGCGCGAGATGTAATTCGTTTGACTGAGGGAAGAATTAGACAAGTATTTTCTACTCAACCACAAACTGAGGTATTGGCTCGTCCTAAAGGAACCATAACTTGTGATAATGATCGTTACTTACGGTATAAAGGTGAATTACAAATTACTAAACGTGATTTACTTCCAGATGAAAAAGTTAATGTTTTAGGACATGTGGTTCGTTCTGATTTGCCTTTGCTAAACTTTATTCAATCAAAGACAAAGATGATTTTTGAATAAGCATAAATAAAAGAGGTCTAAATTGATTTTAGACCTTTTTTTAGTTTAAGTTATGAAAATTATTAACAAATATTTATTTATACTTTTGAAATTTATTTTCTTTAGTTTTATAATGTAAGCGTAATCATTAATGAATAACAGTGAAAAGGATGACTATGAATTTTCAAATGCGAGTTGAATCTGCCAGGAAGGATTTAACATTAACTGAAATTAAAACAGCAAATTATATATTAAAGCATCCTCAAAAAGCGATTGCTGCGAGCATTAATCAATTGGCGGAATTAGCTGGCTCCAGTGCAGCAACGGTAACTAGGATGGTAAGAAAACTTGATATTGATTCTTTTACAGCAATGAAGATTATGATATCTGGTGACTTGGCCAGAAACGTTAGTGATTCAAGCCCACAATTAGATATCAAAGAAAATGAATCTTTTTCTTCTATTTGTAATAAATTGGTTGAAAATGATGTAAAAAATATCAATCAAACTAAAGACTTACTTAAAAAAAGAAACTGTGAGGTTGTTGTTCATCGGTTATTAAAGACAAAAACCTTGTATGTTTTTGGAGTGGGGGCCTCTTCATTGGCAGCTGAGAATATCTATCAAAAATGGTCAAGAATTGGTTTTCATGTAGTCTTTAATCAAGATATTAATGTCTTTTTAGCAGAATTAAGTAATGCTACTAAAGAAGATACTTTGTGGTTGATTTCTAATTCCGGTGAAACACCAGAAATTTTATGGTTAGCTAATTATGCTAGAAAACATGGTATTTTTACTATTGCATTAACTAGGTTTGGTCAAAATCGTTTAGCTAAAAAAGCAGATATAGCCTTAATAACCTGTAAACCAATTGAGCCAGATGTAAGGGTAGGTGCGACTAATTCGATCACCGGACAGTTTTATGTTGTTGATGTGGTTTTTTATTTATATTTCAGCCGTGATTTTAATCAGAGTTTTAGAGCGATTACGACGTCTAGACAATCGGCTGAAAATTATAAGTCACATTTTAAAATTAGATAAATAATTATTTGGTCTAAGCCAATTACTTTAAACTAAATATTATTTAATCAATAATATTTGCAATTTTATAATATTGAATTGCAAATTGGTATAGCTAAGATTATACTGAATTTATTGACAAATAGGAGGAAAAATCAATGAGTGCAGATAAATATACCAAATTGGGCAACCAAATATATGCCTATATTGGTGGGATGCAAAATGTTAAGTCTTTGTATCACTGTATGACACGTCTTCGAATTGATATTAAAGATATGTCTAAGGTAGACGTCGCCGGACTTGAAAAAGTTGACGGTGTTCTTGGAGTTGTTAAAGGTGAAACGCTTGAGGTCGTTTTAGGACCTGGTGTTAATGCCAAGGTTGCTACAAGTATGGTTAGCCAAGCTGGAGTTAAGGAAAACGATCCTTTCCCTGAAAATACTGGTAATCAAACGACTTATGAACAAGATAAGAGTGAAGTTTCTGAAAAAGCTGCGCAAGTTCATGCAGCTCACAAGGCTTCACTTAAACAAACATGGTGGCGGAAGATTTTACAGCATATCTCTGCTATCTTTATTCCATTAATTCCAGCTTTTATCGGTGCCGGTTTAATTTCTGGTGTTGCTGGTATTTTAAGAAACATGTTAACAGCCAAGATGCTTCCAATGAGTTGGAACTTGGGTGTAACTGTTTTAGGAATGATTGCCAACGGTTTATTTATGTATTTAAACATTTACGTTGGTATCAATACTGCTAAGGAGTTCGGCGCCACAGCCGGTCTTGGTGGTATTATTGGTGGTATCGTTTATCTGCCAGGGGTTGTTGCTCCTACAACTATTCCTAACATCTTTGATGGTAAGCCATTAGCTGCCGGACAAGGTGGTATCATCGGTGTTCTACTTGCTGTATGGTTAATGTCTTATGTAGAAAAGTTCTTCCATAAGTATATTACTGATTCTTTGGATCTTATCTTTACCCCATTTTTAACCCTGTTAATTATGGGTCTACTTACAGTCTTTGCCATTATGCCGTTTGCCGGTTGGGTTTCTAACTCACTTGTTGGTGGCATTAATTGGATCTTAAAGGTTGGTGGACCATTCGCCGGCTTCATATTAGGCTTAGCCTTCTTACCAATGGTAATGTTTGGTTTACACCAAATCCTGACACCAATTCACTTACAAATGATTCAAAAATTAGGGTATACCCCATTATTACCAATTTTAGCTATGGCTGGTGCCGGACAAGTTGGTGCCGCAATTGCTTTATGGGTAAAATGCCGAAAGAATAAGCAATTAACTAAATTAATTAAGGGTGCTTTACCTGTTGGTATTTTAGGTGTTGGTGAGCCATTAATTTATGGTGTTACTTTACCACTAGGTCGTCCGTTTATTACTGCTTGTATTGGTGGTGGTATCGGCGGTGCCGTTATCGGTGCTTTTCATAATGTCGGTTCAATTGCTATTGGGACTTCAGGTATCGCTTTGATTCCATTAATTGCTAATAATATGTGGTGGGCATACTGCCTTGGCTTGCTTGCTGCTTATGCTGGTGGTTTTATTGCAACTTTCTTCTGGGGAGTTCCTAAGGGTGCCAATGTTGCTAAAAATGAAAATGGTACTTTAGTTGGAACTGTTCCAGCAAATAATACAATTAAAAAAGTAAATAATTCTAATGCTGTTAAAAGTGAAAAAGCTACAGTTAATTTTGTTGCACCAGTCAGTGGTCAACTTGAAGAAATGACCTCTGTTAATGACGATGTATTCTCTAAGAAAATGGTCGGTGACGGTTTTGCAGTCAATCCAAGCGATGGCAAAATTCTTGCTCCTACGGATGGTAAAATTGTGACGGTTATGTCAACTAAACATGCAATTACTATGACATCTGCCAAAGGTGGTTTAGAAATTCTGTTACACTTTGGGCTTGATACAGTTGATTTAAAGGGTGCTCCCTTTGATATTAAAGTTAAAGAGGGTCAAACAGTTAAAGGAGGTACCGTTTTAGCACAAATGGATATCGCCGCAATTAAAGCAGCTGGGAAAGATCCAGTTGTGATTACTGCCGTTACTAATATGAAGCAAGTTGCCAAGATGTCTGCTGTTAAGCCCGGTAAGATCCAAGCCGGACAAAGTGTCTTGGAAGTAACTACAAAGTAGGTAAATATGGAGATTAAAAATTTAGTAACCGAAAGACGTAATCCGGCAACAACACATATCGATACTATGTCAACTCTTGATATGGTAAAAACTATTAACAATGAAGATAAAAAAGTTGCTGTAGCCGTTGGTACGCAAGATAAACAAATTGCTCAAGTAATTGATGAAGCTTCTAAGCGTTATGCTCAAGGTGGTCGGCTCATTTATGTTGGTGCTGGTACCAGTGGCCGTTTAGGCGTATTGGATGCAGCTGAACTTGTCCCTACTTATGGCATTAAACCTGAGCGTGCGGTTGGATTAATAGCTGGCGGTAAGGGTGCAATGTATCGTGCCGTTGAAGGAGCGGAAGATTCAGCTGAACTAGGTGAAAAAGATCTCCGTGCGCTTAACTTAAATCAAAATGACACTGTTCTTGGTTTAGCTGCTAGTGGCCGTACACCATATGTGATTGGCTGTCTTGATTATGCTAAGAATGTTGGTGCGTTTTCTGCATCGATTGCCTGTGTGCCTGATTCTGAGATTGGTAAGCATGCAGTGGTTGCGATTGAAGCAGTTGTTGGTCCAGAAGTAATTACTGGTTCAACCAGAATGAAAGCGGGAACCGCACAAAAAATGATTTTGAATACAATTTCTACCGGCGTAATGATTCGTCAAGGTAAGGTGTATCAAAACGTGATGATTGATGTGCAACCGACTAATTCTAAGCTTGTTGACCGTGCTTGCAGAATAATCAATGTAACTACAGGTGCAAGTAAAGAAAAAGCTTTAAAGGCTTTGAAAAAGACCAATAACAATGTGTCTCTTACCATTGTTATGCTTAAAACAGGTAAAAATAGGGAAGATTCCCAGAAGTTATTGGCCCAAGAGCATGGTAATGTTAGCCAGATTTTAAAAGAAAAATAGAAATTAAGGTAAATATCCGAGATGGATGTTTACCTTTTTTGTATTCTAATATATGTTTGGAGACTTGAATGTAGAGGGGCAAAGGTGAATAATAAACTGTGTATAGTCCCTTTTGGTGCAACTTTTGATAAAATATAAGTTGTTAACATATTTTTACGGAGGAAATTATGTCTTATAAAGACAATATGATGATGTTTGCCCTTAATTCGAATATACCATTGGCTAAAAAAATTGCTAAACGTGTCGGTGTGCCACTTAGCAAATCCAGTGTTCAGCGTTTTAGCGATGGTGAAATTCAAATTAATATCGATGAATCTGTTCGTGGTAAAGATGTATATCTGATCCAATCAACGAGTGCTCCAGTTAATGATAATTTGATGGAACTTTTGATTATGATTGATGCTGTTCGTCGTGCCAGTGCCCACACAATTAATATTGTGATGCCATATTACGGTTATGCTCGTCAAGATCGTAAGACCCGGGCACGTGAACCAATTACTGCTAAGCTTGTTGCTGATATGTTACAAACAGCTGGTGCAGATCGGGTACTTTCTCTTGATTTACATGCACCACAGATTCAAGGCTTTTTCGACATTCCTGTTGATAACTTAATGGGTGCGCCACTGCTGGCTGATTACTTCTTACGTAACCACTTGGAAGAAAATGCAGTTGTGGTTTCACCAGATCACGGTGGTGTTACCCGTGCAAGAAAACTTGCTGAATTTTTGGGGACGCCGATTGCAATTGTTGATAAGCGCCGTCCAAGGGCTAATGTTGCTGAGATTATGAATATTATTGGTAATGTTAAGGGCAAGAGAGCGATCATTATTGATGATATGATTGATACTGCTGGGACTATTTCTTTAGCTTCTAAGGCATTGATTAATGCTGGGGCAACTGAAGTTTATGCAAGTGCAACTCATGCTATATTATCTGGTCCTGCAATTAAGAGATTAAACGATGCACCGATTAAGAACTTGGTCTTAACTGATTCAATTAATCAGCCAGCTGAGAAGAAAATTGATAAGATGTTGTTAGTCTCCGTAGGACCTTTAATGGGGGATGCAATTAAGTGCATTCAAAAGCATGAACCACTTAGCCCTCTGTTTAATACGAGATACCAACAAGATAAACACTAATAGAGATTCTTAACAAACAAATAGACTAGCCTTTCAAGGCTAGTCTATTTTGCTGTGTTATAAATTTTTAATCTAAATCTTTTCCATTAGTAGCTATAACTTTTTTATACCAATAAAATGAATCTTTCTTATAACGTTTCAATGAACCATTTCCATAATCATCTTCATCAACGTAAATAAAACCATAGCGTTTTTTCATTTCACCAGTACTTGCAGAGACTAGATCGATACATCCCCATGGTAGGTAGCCTATTAAATCAACACCATCTTCTGTGACAGCTTTCCTCATTTGTATAATGTGTTCTCTTAAATAATTTATTCTATAATCATCATGGATTTTGTGATCACTAGTTAATTTATCATATGCTCCTAAACCATTTTCAACTACAAATAGTGGCTTGTGCCAACGAGTGGTCATCCAATTTAAAGCGTATCGCAAACCTACTGGATCAATCGGCCATCCCCAATCACTTATTTTAATAAATGGATTACGTACTAGGTCTTTACTTTCCCGATAATCCATATGATTTGTGTATTTAGTAGTGAAGGACATGTAATACGAAAAGCCGATGTAATCAACTGTACCAAGTTTAAGAATCTCTAAGTCTTTGCCAGTAATATCCAGATTATAATTTTTGTTTTTAAAATAAGTTTTGAGCCAATTAGGGTATTCACCGTTAACCTGAACATCACCAAAGTAGAGTCTGCTATCCATGGCTCGTTTTGTGAATAAGACATCTTCTGGCTTAGAAGTGGCAGGATAGATAGGGCAAAATGCTAGCATACAACCAATTTGTAGAGAAGGATCAATAGCATGACCAATCTGTACAACTTCACTACTGGCTACTAATTCATAGTGAGCTGCTTGGTACATTATTTTTTGCTTATCATCACCAGCTTTAAATTTAATTCCAGAATCTTCGTAGACAGAAATATCACTATCATAATTTGTTTGGTTGTTGATCTCGTTAAAAGTCATCCAATATTTAACTTTGTTGTGATAACGTTCAAAACATACATGAGCAAAACGAGTAAAGAAAGTAATTAGTTTGCGGTTAGACCAGCCACCGTATTTAGTTACCAAATGGTAGGGCATTTCAAAATGTGAAAGTGTAACTACAGGCTGAATATTATGTTTCAAACATTCATCAAAAACGTGATCATAAAATTTTAATCCTGCTTCATTGGGCTTAGTTTCGTCACCATTGGGGAAAATCCGTGTCCAAGCGATTGAAGTTCGAAATGCTTTAAAACCCATTTCTGCCATCAGTGCAATATCACCTTTGTAATGATGATAAAAATCAATTGCTTTATGATTAGGATAATATTTGCTTTTTTCAACAGTTTTAGTTAATTCCCTAGGCTTTTTGTTACTTCCTAAGGTCATTAAATCTGCAATTGAAAGTCCTTTTCCACCTTCATTATAAGCTCCTTCTAACTGGTGAGCAGCAACGGCACCACCCCATAAAAAATTTTTCTTAAAAGTTTTACTATTCATAATGATTGCTCCTGTCTTATTTATAAATTATTATATGAAATTGATTTAATTTTTAGGAAAATAAATTGCTTTTAGGTATATTTGCTTAGGAGTGGTTATTATTTCAAGTATGGAACAGGGTGTTCTATTTCCTGCTTTTATCTTGAAGAGCATGTGTTATTCCTTCCGCAATATATACTGCGGGAATTTGTGAAGATAGATCATAATAATGATATACATGATATTCTGTCTCTTTGTACGATAGGCAATAACGGCTCATTTTTCCAATAGTACTTGCTTCGTTACCAGTAATACTAATAATTGTTGTATCACCATCATTAACAAAATTATTTAATAATTCAATTAGTTCACTAGTTTCACCGGTTACCGAAAAAACAATTAAAGCATTATTAGACGTATTATGCAATTGGGAACTCAGAGGATAAAAAGGATCAGATACGGTGTTGGTATTGTAACCCAATGTTGCCAAACGACGGGCAGTATAACCAGCTAGAAAAGCAGATGAACCAACCCCTATTAAGATAATATTGTCAGCCTGATAAAGGAAATCCGCAGCAACTGAAATTTTATTTTCGATATTTATTGGGAAATTATTTTTGTTTACAAAATTAAAGACTGAGTTTTTTGAATAACCATTTCCTTTATTTTTGATAAATGCTTTGAATTCGGGGAAACTAGAAAATCCAACTTTGTGAACAAATCGCATCACTGATGAGTTAGAAACATGTGCGTTTTTAGCTATATCACGCACGCGCATATAAGCTACCTTTTCGTTATTTTGGGTGACATAACTATAAATGGTCATGTCCACGTTAGATAATGATGATAAATCTTTAAATCCAAAAAATGCCATTTTATTACCTTCCTTCACTTATTTTTAGCATAGCATAGGCATTGAGCTAATGGAACAAGGCGTTTCAAAAATGGCTTAAATAGCAACTATTAATAAATCTTCCAGTTTTCCCTTATTTTATTGAACTTATTGGGATATTTACATAGAATAAAATTGTTGATATTAGTAAGCGGTTACAGCAAAAAAGAAAGTAGGCTTTATTTGTGAAGAATCTTCAGAAATTTTTGAATAAATTCATTGCCCCAATCGCTAAATGGATGAGTCATAATTTATTCTTTTCATCTTTAGCAGAAGCTTTTATGAGAATCACCCCAATTACTTTAGGTGGTGCTCTTGTTCTATTAATTGGTAACTTTCCAATTCCGGCTTGGATGCAATTCTTGCAAAAAGTAGGCTGGGCAACTCATTTTAGTGCTGCCCAGAATGCAACGATGAATGTACTAGCATTGTTTGTTGTATTTAACTTTGCATATGTCTATGCCGAGAAATGTAAATATAATCCATTGCCTGCTGGTTTGTTAGCTATTTCTGGTTTTTTAATTTTGATGCCGCAGGATTATATGGCAAAAATGTTGGGAACGAATGGAAAGTTAACTAAATTGACAGCTTTTTCTACTAATTATGTTGGAGCTTCAGGAATCGTAGTTGCTATTTTAGTAGGTTGGCTCATAGGTTGGTTTTATGTTTTCTTAAATAAAAAACATTTAGTAATTAAACTACCATCCAGTGTTCCACCTAACGTTGCAGAATCTTTGCAACCCTCATTAATTGCTGGTGCAGTTTTAATCTTAATGACTATTATTAGAGGATTGTTTGCATATACACCATTTAATGATATCTTTGATTTTGTTACTAAGATCATTCAAGTACCACTTCAAGGCTTTACCGCATCACCAATTAGTCTGATCGCTATCTTTACACTTGCCAACTTATTATGGTTCTTCGGAATTCACCCAAATATGATTTATGGTATCGTTATGCCAATTCTTATGGCAAACGGAATTTTGAATCAAAATGCTTATAAAGCTGGTCATGCTTTACCATACTTAACGATGGCAGTTTTGATGATTGCTTTAGGTAATGCCTTTGGCGGTCAGGGTACGACAATTGGATTGATCATTTCAATGTTTAGAGCAAAATCTCAACGTTATAAGGAAATGTTGAAATTAGCCAGTGTTCCAGCTTTGTTTAATATTAATGAACCATTAATATTTGGTATGCCGATCATGTTAAATCCAACTTTCTTCATTCCAATGGTGGTTACACCAATTATTATTGGTGTGGTAACTTGGGTATTAATTCCAGTAATTAATATTGCTCATACTTTTAATCCAATGATTATGTTACCTTGGACCACACCTGGTATCATTGCTGGATTTATTAATGGGGGATTTCCATTACTTCTTATTGCTATTGTTGTAGTAGTAATAAGTACTTTAATGTGGTATCCATTCTTTAAAATTGCTGATAACCAAGCATATAAAGAAGAACAAGACGGTGACCGTTAATACTGCAAAGTAAAAGTATACTTTAAATAATAATTTAAAAGAGCACTTGTGAGAGTGCCCTTTTAATTTTGCAAAATTTTAAAATTAAATTATCACAATAAGAACTATAATGGATGAAATAGTAAAAATTAATTAAGGAGTTATTTTATGCCTGCAGAAACTAGAATTGTAACATTAGAAAATAATTACCATGTTTGGACTAGAAGGGTAGGATTAGGTAAAGTTAAAATACTTTTACTTCATGGTGGTCCAGGGATGACCCATGAATATTTAGAACCATTTACCGCTTATGTTAAGAAGCATCCTGAAGTTGAGGTTATTTATTATGATCAATTGGGTTCGTATTTTTCCGACCAACCTAATGACCCTAGCTTATGGACAATAGATCGTTTCCTTAGAGAAATTGAAGAGGTCCGGAAGGCATGGCACTTGGACCAATTCTATCTATATGGTCAATCCTGGGGTGGCACTTTGGCTTTGGAGTATGCGGCTTCAGCATATGGAAGGCATTTAAAAGGATTGATTGATTCAAATATGGTTGATAATTATGCTGATTATGCCAAATATATCAATAAGTATCGTGAAACTATGGATCCTGCAGATGTAAAGTACATGAAAGAAATTGAAGCAAAGGGTAATTTTGATGATCACCATTACAATGAATTATTAGGCAAGTTGTACCAGCGTTGCATTTGCCGTTTAAAGCCTTGGCCGGATGCTGTTAAGAGAACTTTTGAACATTTAAATGAACAAGTATACGTTACTTTACAGGGGCCGACAGAATTTACAATTACTGGATCATTAAAGAATTGGAATATTCGTGATCGTCTTAAGAATATTAAAATACCAGCATTAGTATTAGGTGGCAAATACGATTCAATGAATCCTGAGGAAATTAAAGCATTAGCCAAACGTTTACCGAATGGTCAAGCACATATTTGTCCAAATGGCAGTCATTTTTCAATTTTTGATGATCAAAAAGATTACTTTAGTGCAATAAGCAAATTTATTAATGAAGTTGAAAAATAAATTTTAATATTTAAGTTACGCGTGGTGCTAGTTGTTTAAATTAACCAAATAGCCTAGATTATAAGTTAAAA
>ENA-UOOK01006358-UOOK01006358.1-fermentation-metagenome-genome-assembly--contig:-NODE-6358-length-11365-cov-4.330504_pt1 | contig 11365 bp, 7 predicted proteins | sample MGYA00245777_ERZ724023 | MGnify/ENA primary metagenome ERZ724023 (study PRJEB28704, sample SAMN03018312) | fermentation metagenome | biome: anthropogenic terrestrial biome; feature: soil; material... | reverse complement strand
AGCATCGGGCATGCGATTATCCCGAGCGTTCCGTGTGTCATAAATATTGTTACAAGTAGCGAGTATATAACGATATCAAATCCTCGGACGGGAGGCCCGTAACGACGGATGCGGGATGTCCCTTCGTATCATGAAGCAGGAGAAGCGGTTCGCCCGGAATACCACATGTTTGATCTCTGATCCAATGATTGGCATTCTTCCGATATATGCTTGTGATATACAACTAGACAAATGATATGAATATCAATTGATTTTTAACGTATATTTTATATTTTTCACATTATAATTGTTCATTTGTTCAGTTATGTTAATATATTATTAGACATTTGTCTAATTAAGCTTACATAATATGTGCATATGATCGGAGAATGAACCAAATGAACATAACTGTAAAGATCGGATTTGCTGTGATCACCCTGCTGATGGCCACGCTCCTATTGGCGCCGAGTGTTTCTGCTGAAACCGCTGTGACAATTGAGAACGCAGGCAACATAACATGGATCTTGGTCTGCAGCGCACTCGTATTCATAATGACGCCCGGTGTTGCCCTTTTCTACGGCGGTATGCTCAGGAAGCAAAGCATAACATCCATTCTGGCACAAACATGTATCATAATGGGGATCATGACGGTCTCCTGGGCAGTCATAGGGTACACACTCGCCTTCGGCTCCGATGTCGGCGGTATCATCGGCAATCTGGAATACGTACTGTTACACAACGTGAGCGTTGACACGATCGCCGACGGAGCCACGATACCGCAGATGGAATTCATGCTGTTCCAGATGATGTTCGCACTGATCACCGCAGGCATCGTTCTCGGTGCCGCCATCGAGAGGATAAGATTCAACGCCATTGCGGCATTCATAGCCATCTGGTCGATCGTCGTCTATGCACCGATGGCACATTGGGTCTGGGGCGGCGGATCCTTCGATCAGTATCTTACGGTGCTTGATTTCGCCGGAGGAACGGTCGTTCACATCTGCGCAGCAACGACCGGTCTTGCACTGGTACTGTTCGCCGGAAAGCGCAGTGAACGTACTATGAAGGACAGACCGCACAACATCCCTATGACATTCATAGGATTCTCGCTGTTGTGGCTCGGATGGCTCGGATTCAACGGCGGATCCGGGCTTGCAGCGGACGGCGTAGCGATCAATGCCGTCGTGGTCACGATGATCTCTTCCGCGGTTGCCATGATCGTATGGGGCCTGATGCAGTACTTCTCTGTCGGACGTATCGGCATATTGGGGATGATCGCCGGTGCAGTGGCAGGATTGGTTGCAATAACCCCGGCCGCAGGATACGTGGGCCCGAGCGAGGCCATCGTGATAGGTGCCGTTGGCAGTATCCTGTGCTATCGCGGCGTATTGTTCATGCGTAAGAAGTCCGGTCTGGACGATGCGTTGGATGTGTTCGGTGTCCACGGGATCGGCGGCATATGGGGCGCTATCGCGACGGGCATATTCGCGGTACCGGCCATGGTGGAGAGCGGATACGAGGGGCTGATATACGGCAACACAGACCTGTTCATCGGAGAGATCGTTGCGGTGATCATAACGATCGTATTCTGCTTCGCGGTATCGTATGCTGTGATCTGGCTGCTCTCGAGGATCATCGATGTACGTATGGTCGAGGATGAAGAGATGATCGGTGCGGACATCGTCGAGCACGGTGAACCCGCCTATACGAGGTGATTGAGAAATGAAGATGATAGTTGCGATAATCCGCCCTGAAAAGCTTCAATGCGTCAAGGATGCACTGAAGGCAGAAGGCGTCCACGGCATGACGATAACCAATGTCAGAGGCCGCGGCGAACAATCGGGCATCAAGTTCACCACAAGGGTAGGCGAATTCTGTGTCGACGAGATAGAGAAGGTCAAGCTGGAGATAGTCATCGACGACGTTCTGGGAGATGCCGCTATAGCTGCCATAAAGGAAAGTGCCGATACAGGCCATATGGGCGACGGAAGGATATTCGTCCTGACTGTGGAGAGATCGATAAAGATAAGAACGGAGGAATGAAGCACTTTAACGCTCTTGAACGATCAATTGAAAGTGACCTCTTGCTTCGTTGCTTTTGCTCCCATTCAACGAAGCAGGGGATCATGGATTTTATCGATATTGATGTACATAGTACGACATGATACTTTGCAGAAAAGGTCGTTAAGGGTCAATTGTCCCTCTGAATATCGACACGGTATCGTTCATCTCCGTGGAGCGGATCCTTCCTGACCGCTAACATGTCCAGTCTTCCCTCTCTTGATCTTAAACGTGCTCTTTAGTGTAGATATTATTTGGGCGCAGTTCCCGATCCAAGTGCATTTTCTGGGAGTTTATGATGACTTACGCCAAAAGAGGGCCTGAAACTTTCCTCACTCCAAATGGAAAATTGACGACAATATGTTAATCGTTGTAAAAAACAGTCAAGACTACCAATGTTGATTACAACATTTGTAGTTGATAATACGTCTGGCAATAACATCTGAACCGCGCGATAATAAAATACCCATGAGCACATTCTGAAGGTCGTGAACAAGCAACAACTCGCGTCAAAGATCTGGGAATCAGCAAATAAGATGAGGTCCAAAATCGAGGCCAACAAGTACAAAGATTATATTTTAGGCTTCATTTTCTACAAATTCCTGTCAGATAAAGAAATCGAGTTGCTGAAGAAGGATGGTTGGACCAAAGAGGATTTCAAATCATTGGTCGAGACAGATGCCGAAACCGTGGAATATTGCCAGAATAAACTTGGGTATTTCATTTCGTACGATAATCTCTTCTCCACCTGGCTTGAGATGGGGAATGAATTCAATGTGGGGAACGTAAGGGACGGGATCTCTGCATTCAACCGCATGATAAACAGCACTCATAAGAAAGTATTCAACAAGATCTTCACGACCCTTGATACAGGGCTCAGCGAGTTGGGGGACAGCACCGGTACACAGACCAAAGCCATCAACGAGTTGATCGCGCTTATAAAGGACATACCGATGGACGGGAAACAGGACTATGATGTTCTGGGGTTCATTTATGAATATCTAATCGGCAATTTCGCTGCAAATGCCGGAAAGAAGGCCGGGGAGTTCTACACGCCGCATGAAGTATCGGTTCTGATGTCAGAGATTGTCGCACACCATCTTAAATCTCGCAACAAGATCGAGATATACGACCCCACAAGCGGATCCGGATCGTTATTGATCAATATCGGAAAATCAGTATCAAGATATATCGGAGACAAAGAGAACATACGTTATTATGCTCAGGAACTGAAGGAACCGACCTACAATCTGACACGTATGAATCTGGTGATGCGCGGAATCCTTCCGGACAACATTTTTGTGCGCAACGGCGATACTTTGGAAGAGGATTGGCCATATTTCGATGAGAGCGACCCAGAAGGTACGTACGATCCTTTGTATGTCGATGCTGTGGTCTCCAATCCTCCGTATTCCCAAGCGTGGGATCCCAAAGACAAGGAATCAGATCCCCGTTACTCACGTTACGGATTGGCACCGAAGGGAAAGGCGGATTATGCCTTCCTGTTGCATGATCTGTATCACGTTAAACCCGACGGGATCATGGCGATCGTGTTGCCGCACGGTGTTCTGTTCCGAGGGGGGGAGGAAGAGAAGATCCGCAGGAATCTTGTGGAGAATGATAATATCGATACGATAATCGGGCTTCCATCCAACATCTTCTTCGGCACCGGGATTGCCACAATAATTATTATTCTCAAGCAGAAGCGCGAGAATTCGGACGTACTGATAATAGATGCTTCAAAAGGATTTGAGAAGGAAGGCAAGAATAACAAGCTCAGGGCATCGGATATCAAGAAGATTGTCGATACTATCATCGATCGAAAGACAATTGACAAATTCTCAAAAGTTGTCTCGAAAGAGGAGATCCGTGAGAACGGATACAATCTGAACATTCCAAGATACGTCGACTCATCCGATACCAACGAATCATGGGATGTTCACGCCTTGATGTTCGGCGGAATACCAAATTCAGAGATTGCAGAATATGACAGATATTGGAATACCTTCAAAGGGCTGAAGGAGGTTCTATTCGGAGATTCTGGCACACCTTACTCGAAGCTTCTCGTTGATGATATAGGGAAATCAATTCATGGCCACGAATCTGTGATCGAATGGATGAAAACATATAGTGATGCATTTGAGGATTTTCCTGACTACCTGCGGGAGGAATTGATTCAGAAATGGGAGAGCATAGACATCAACAGAGGGGAATCGATGATCGCAGATGTAATCTTCTCCAGGTGCGATCCCATTCCGCTCGTTGATAGGTATGTTGCGTACCAAGCTCTTGATGATGAGTGGGCAAAGATTGCCGTAGATCTTGAGATAATGCAGACCGAGGGATTCTCTTCGACGAGAAGAGTAGATCCCAACATGGTGCTGAAGAAAGACCACGAGGTGCAGGACGGGTGGGTGGGACGCGTCATCCCGTTCGAATTGGTTCAGTCAACCATTCTCAGAAAAGAGACCGAGGCCTTAAAGCAGAAGAGCGTTCGTCTTTCAGAGATCCAATCTACTTACGAAGAGATCATCGACTCCATGTCCGAAGAAGATAAAGACAGTGAGATCCTGAACGATGCGAAAGATGCGTTCGTCGCTGCGGAGGTTAACAAGATGGTCAAGAGTACTTTCGGCAACCTTACGAAAGCAAAGAGCATGATGCTTTCCTATGACGAAGGCTCGATCGAGAGGATCATTGTCCAAGTGCAGGAGCTAATGGACGAAGAGAAGAATCTCAAGAAGATCGTCAAGTCTGAGGAAATCACACTGCACAACAATACCAAGGCAGAGATAGAGGGGTTGACCGATGATAAGATCGTTCAATTACTTGAGGCAAAGTGGATTAAACCAATCATGGCTGCGATCGGAAGTATACCTGTGGGCATAATTGACGATCTGATATCTCATATCAAGGCGTTAGAAAACAAGTATGCTACCACTTATGCTGAATTGGCTGAAGAGATAACCAAGACGAAAGCGGCACTTGCGGACATGATCGATGGCCTTACAGGTGGAGAATACGATATGAAAGGTCTCGAAGAGTTCCAAGCTCTGCTCCGCGGCGGTAACAATGACTGAAAATCAGAGAAAACCAGTCATTAGGTTTGCGGAATTCACCGACGCTTGGGAACAGCGTAAGTTCGGAGAACTTTTACAAACATTGCCGTTCAAGACGTTTATTAAAGCACCTGAACAAGATGGAAAATATGAAATAATACAGCAAGGTAATGAACCAATTATCGGTTATGCGAATGGTATACCTTGTAACGATTACAAAGACACAGTAATTTTTGGTGATCATACTTTATCTTTATATAAGCCAGATAGCTCGTTCTTTGTTGCAACAGATGGCGTTCGTATTGTGAAAGGAAAGCAAAATATCGAAGGATATTTTCTTATGGCAATGCTTGAAAACTATAAGCCCTATAGTGAAGGGTACAAAAGATACTATTCAATTCTTGCTGATTATGATTGCTATTTTACAAAAAATGAATCGGAGCAACAGCGGATCGGAGCATATTTCAAGGAACTAGACAACCTCATTACTCTTCATCAGCGTGAGTATGACAAGACACTCAACATCAAGAAAGCAATGTTGGAGAAGATGTTCCCGAAAAACGGAGAGGATAGGCCCGAGATCCGTTTTGCAGGTTTTACAGACGCTTGGGAACAGCGTGAGCTGGGTGATTTGGCAAAAAGAACATATGGTGGGGGCACCCCAAACACAATGAAACCTGAGTATTGGAACGGCGATATCCCTTGGATTCAATCTTCAAATTTGACAGAGACAAGCTTTTCTGCATCAATATGCAAACATGTATCGCATGCAGGCATAGTGAATTCAGCCACCCAAATTATACCTAAGAATTCAATTGCAATCGTCACTCACGTTGGCGTTGGTAAACTATCGATAATGCCAATGGAATACTGTGCCAGTCAGGATTTTATTTCACTGTCTGATTTATGCGGAGACTCATATTTCCTAGCAGTATCATTTCAGAAAAAACTTCAAAGTGATCTAGCAATAGTTCAAGGTTCTGCCATCAAAGGAATTACAAAAAATGATTTGTTGAGCAAAATAATTTTCACTCCTAATATCAATGAACAAAAGAAAATTGGGAAGTTATTTTCAGACCTCGACAATCTCATTACTCTTCATCAGCGTGAGCTTAAAAAGCTCCAGAATATGAAAAAAGCGTTATTAGAGAAAATGTTCGTTCAGGGGTGAGAATTTGGTGTACGATGATGAATTGAAGTTCCAGAACGATCTGGTCTCTACATTATTCGATAAGGGTTGGGAATCATCTGTTTTGAAATGTAAAACTGAAAAAGACCTCATTGATAATTGGGCTAAAATACTTCTGGAGAACAATAAAGGCATCGACAGGCTCAACAATTGTCCATTGACAGAAGGTGAGATGCAACAGATCCTCGAACAGATCGCCCGTTTACGCACACCCCTTAGGCTCAACGGTTTCATCAACGGGCGCACAATATCGATAAAAAGAGACAATCCCGATGATAAATTACATTTAGGAAAAGAAATCAGTTTGAAGATCTATGATCGCAACGAGATCAAAGCCGGACAGAGCCGTTATCAGATCGCCGAACAACCGATTTTCAAAACAGGATCCATGCTCAACGATCGCCGCGGAGATCTGATGCTTTTGATAAACGGAATGCCGGTTGTTCATATCGAACTGAAGAAAAGCGGCATACCCGTATCTCAGGCATGCAATCAGATCAAGAAGTACATGCATGAAGGTGCATTCTCAGGGTTGTTTTCGTTAGTACAAATATTCGTAGCGATGACTCCCGAGGAAACCGTTTATTTCGCAAATCCGGGTCCGGATGGCAAGTTCAATGAGGATTTCTTTTTCCATTGGGCAGATCCGAACAATGAGCCGATGAACGATTGGAAAGATATAGCATCCAGATTTTTGTATATTCCAATGGTGCATCAATTGATCGGATTCTATACAGTTGCCGATACATCGGATGGTATATTGAAAGTGATGAGGAGCTACCAGTATTGGGCGGCCAGCAGGATATCGGACCGCGTTACGATGAGATCCGAGAACAAAGACATCTTCGGCGGTTATGTCTGGCACACTACCGGTTCCGGGAAAACAATGACCAGCTTCAAATCGGCGCAGTTGATCGCCAATTCAAGGGAAGCGGACAAAGTCATCTTTCTCGTAGATCGCATAGAGCTCGGTACGCAGACTCTTCTCGAATACAAGGGCTTCGCAAGCGATTATGAAGAGGTTCAAACCACGGAGAATACTAACGAATTGGTTGCCAAGCTGAAGGACAATGATGTTAACAACACCCTTATCGTCACATCGATTCAGAAGATGAGCAATGTCAACAAAGAAGGCGGATTCGGAGACAAGGATCTGGCAATCATTAATTCAAAGAGAATAGTGTTCATCACGGACGAATGCCATCGCAGCACATTCGGCGAGATGCTAGGGGACATAAAGAGGACATTCCCGCGCGCTATGTATTTCGGATTTACCGGAACGCCGATATTCGATGAGAATCAAAAGAATATGAACACCACTGCAACAATATTCGGTGACGAATTGCACAGATACATCATCACCGACGGAATTCGCGATGGAAATGTTCTCGGTTTCGATCCTTACATGGTACTGACCTTCAAGGACCGCGATCTAAGAGAGAAGGTCGCATTACAGAAATCGAATTCCAATACAAGAGAAGAAGCGCTTGCCGATCCCGTGAAGAGGGCGATCTTCTACGAGTACATGGATTCCAACAAGGTTCCGATGGCAGGGTATGTGAGTGAAAGCGGCAAGAAGGTGGAGGGAATCGAAGACCTCATCCCCAAATCCCAATACACAACAAAAGAACATCAGGATGCAGTGGTCGACGACATACTGAATGGTTGGACGATATTAAGTCGTAATGGGAAGTTCCATGCGCTATTCGCCACATCGAGCATCAAAGAAGCCATCCAATACTATAAATTGTTCAAGGCAAGAAATGCTGATCTGAAGGTCACCGCGCTATTTGACAGCAACATAGACAACAACGATGGTGCCATAATCAAGGAAGATGCGATCGTAGAGATACTGAACGATTACAATTCCTGCTATGGACAAAATTTCACAATACCGACGTTCGACAGATTCAAAAAAGATGTGTCGCTGAGATTGGCGCATAAAAAGCAATACATATCCATCGAAAAAAATCCGGAGAAACAGATAGATGTTCTCATCGTTGTGGATCAGATGCTCACGGGTTTCGATTCAAAGTGGATCAACACCCTGTATCTGGACAAGACCCTTAGGTACGAGGGAATCATCCAGGCATTCTCAAGGACCAATCGCGTATTTGGCTACGAGAAACCATTCGGTACGATCAGGTATTATCGCAAACCATACACAATGACCAATAATATCGAGAATGCGATGGGCCTGTATTCCGGAAATAGTACTTTTGCCTGCAGGAAAAGTCGCTCTTGGAAAAGTAGCCCAGGCCCTTATGCACGGAGCAAAGGTCCTCAGCATTCGCGGAAATTTTGACGATGCGCTTGCCCTTGTACGTACTCTTTGCTCCCAGGAAAAAATCTATCTCTTAAACTCGATCAACCCCTACAGGCTGGAAGGTCAGAAAACTATCGGTTTTGAGATTGCAGACCAGCTCGGTTTCAAAGTACCTGACAGAGTTGTCCTGCCCGTAGGAAATGCAGGAAATATTACAGCTATCTGGAAGGGCTTCAGGGAGTTTAAGAAGCTTGGCATAACGGATTCGCTCCCTAAGATGACCGGGATTCAGGCCGCAGGCTCCTGCCCGATTGTAAATGCCATAAAGAGTGGGGCTCCTGAAATAACTCCAGAGGAAAACCCCGAAACCGTTGCAACAGCAATCAGGATCGGAAACCCTGTCAATGCGAAAAAGGCCCTTGCTGCCATCAGGGAATCCAGTGGGACTGCAGAATCCGTTACTGATGAAGAAATCCTTGCAGCCCAGAAAGACCTCGCAAGGCTTGAAGGAATAGGTGTCGAACCTGCAAGTGCAGCCTCGGTTGCAGGGCTTAAGAAACTTGTTGACATGGGTGTTATAAGCAGAGATGAGACCGTTGTCTGTATTACTACGGGACACCTGCTTAAAGACCCACAGACTGTAATTGACGTCTGCGAAAAGCCTACTGTTGTGGATGCAAATATAGAAGCCATCCGGAAAGCTATCTTTGGAAAGGCAGAATAAGATCTGAAAACCGCTAACATTAGGAATAATAGTCGTAGAAGATGATAGTAGAAAGATTGACTTGACCGGAATCCGGCTCCTTCAATCCTTCATGGTTTACTGGGAGAGGTTATAACTTCCAGAAACCTCTTACTGTTATTCAGATTCAGACGGTTTATCAAATTCTTTTGGTAATATCAAATTTAGACGGTTTATCAAATTCTTTTGGTAATATCAAATTTAATCGGATCAAATTCTTTTGGTAATATCAAATTTAGACGGTTTATCAAATTTTTTCAATATAAGAATAATCAATGGGCGTGAACATGAATGGAGCAGGATTATAAGCCTCACGAGATCGAAAAGAAATGGCAAAAAAAGTGGAATGAGAGCCAGATTTTCCAGGCCGAGCCCGATAAGCGAGAAAAATTTTTTATAACCATCCCTTACCCCTACCTGAACGGGAACCTGCATGCAGGGCATACCCGGACTTTTACCATAGGGGATGTTGTTGCAAGGCATAAGCGGATGCTCGGGTATAACGTGCTTTACCCTATGGGCTTTCATGTGACAGGTACACCCATTGTGGGTCTTGCCGAACTGATTGCAAATCGGGACCCTCAGACCATGGATGTTTATCAACGCCTTCATGGGATTCCCGGAGACATCCTGCCTACGCTCGATACACCTGAAAAAATTGTTGATTATTTCAAGCTCGAATCAGAAAAAGCTATGCGTAATATCGGGTACTCCATTGACTGGAGACGCAAATTTACAACGACTGACCCGACATATAAGAAATTCATAGAATGGCAGTATATCCGGCTTGAGGAGAAAGGTCTGATCGTAAAAGGCTCCCATCCGGTAAAATGAATATACGCTGATCAAGTTCCGGTATAAAGACCTGGTCCTGCCCTGTGCAACTCTCAGGCCGGAAACAACGTACGGTGTAACTAACCTGTGGGTTAACCCTGATGTGACTTATGTAAAAGCAAAGGTCACACTGGACGGAAATGAGGAGTTATGGGTTGTCAGCAAAGAAGCTTTCAGAAAACTGACTTTTACGGACCGGACAGTCGAGTATATTGAAGACATGCCTGCAAAATCCATAATAGGAATAAAACTCACAAACCCGGTTACAGATGACGAAGTAATTTCCCTTCCTGCATCCTTTGTCAGGCCTGAAAACGGAAGTGGAATAGTCATGAGCGTGCCTGCCCACGCGCCTTTTGACTACCTGGCCCTTCGCGACCTTTATGATGTTGACCTGAGCGAGTACGGGATAACCGAAGACCTCAGGAAAATCAAACTGATTTCCCTTATCAAGGTGCCTGAATTTGGAGAATTCCCTGCAAAGGAAATCGTTGAAAGCATGGGAATTACAAGCCAGAAAGACCCGAAAGCCGAGGAAGCTACAAAGATCGTATACAGAAGGGAGTTCCACGGTGGAGTACTTAAAGAGCTTACAGGAAAATACGAAGGAGAGGCTGTCTCCAAAATCAAGGATATCCTTACAAAAGACTTCATCAGCTCAAACGCCGGGGAGATCTTTTACGAATTCAGTGAACCTGTTGTCTGCCGCTGCGGCACTTCATGCGTAGTAAACATGGTCAAAGGCCAGTGGTTCCTGAATTATTCAAACCCCGAATGGAAAGCAAAGGTCTATAATTGCCTGGACCAGATGCGAGTTATTCCCGAAGAGTACAGGGTCGAGTTTGAAAACAAGATTGACTGGCTTAAGGATAAAGCCTGCGCCCGCAGAAAAGGCCTTGGAACTCACCTTCCCTTTGATAAGGAATGGCTGATTGAATCCCTTGGGGATTCGACAATTTACATGAGCTATTATATTATTGTCAGGTTTATCGAAAGTGGAGAACTGAAGATAGAAAACCTTACCCTGTCATTCTTCGACTACGTCCTGCTTGGAAAGGGTGATCTGGCAGCAGCCAGTGCGGATACTGGCCTCAGTCCTGAGCTTCTTGAAGAGATCCGCAGGCATTTCAATTACTGGTATCCTGTTGACCTGCGCTCTTCAGGCAAAGACCTTGTCCCGAACCACCTGCTCTTTTTCCTTTTCCACCATGTGGCCCTCTTTGAGGAGGAAAATT
>ENA-UOOK01006357-UOOK01006357.1-fermentation-metagenome-genome-assembly--contig:-NODE-6357-length-11365-cov-8.319098_pt1 | contig 11365 bp, 8 predicted proteins | sample MGYA00245777_ERZ724023 | MGnify/ENA primary metagenome ERZ724023 (study PRJEB28704, sample SAMN03018312) | fermentation metagenome | biome: anthropogenic terrestrial biome; feature: soil; material... | reverse complement strand
AAATATCCGGCGTCATACATAAGTTTAAAATTCTTGTCACTGGCGCCGAAATTCATGATATCGGCAAAAGCCTTTGACGCTATTGCGATGCTCATCTTCTGGTTGTACTGATCATCAGTCACGACCCATTTATAATCCACATTGATATTGAGCTTGTCCTTGCAAAGCCGCGTCCAGAGATTATCCCCCATGCTTTCGCCATCCTTAAAATTCATGGTGGAATCCACCTTTGCAAACAAAGACACAGTAATCGGCTCCTTATAGGGCTGTAAACCTTTTTCCTCTCCTGCCTGCACATTTGTTTCTTCGGCTGAGCTGCCGGATGCGGTAGGTTCCTGCGCTTTGGATGGAACTTTCCTGGAGGAGGCTGGTTTCTGTCTGCAGGCGCTCAGTAAAGATACTATCAACAATCCTGTAAGCAACATGGACATAATTCTCTTCTTTTTCATATTTCACTCTCCCCTTTTTCATATTGAATCGGACCGCATACTTATCGTTCAGTAAACTCTTTTCTTATCCCTCCCATTATTTTGTCAATTCCACTGTATAGATCATTAAATTTTTATGCAAAATTATATTTTGTTTCATCTAAATTATACTATGAATATATATCTTATACTATTGTCTATTCTTTACCTTATCTTCTTTCATTTACCTCTTGCCCGGTCTTGGTGTTCATTTCTTTACTTTATTGTCATGGCTTTACTTTTTACTATCCGGAACTTAACTTCACCTCCATAGGGGGGCCGGCTCAGAAAATTTCAAGATAGGATTTCCATACAACATTTCATTGCACTAAAAAGAGGAAACGGTTCATGCTTATGCAGTAGAATCATGCCATACACCAGTAGTACCTTCATTATTGTTGAACACATCAAGAATTCTCATTAGACAACTGAAAACTTATCCACATGATGAATGGGCATTTCCCCCATCTCCTTTTCATTATAGGACACATAGTCCTAAATGTCAATGGTTTATTTGCCCTACTTTATAATAAAATCGAGGTGAGATTTTATGAGGCTTAAAATACGCGACATGCGTGAAGATAATGATTTAACACAGACGCAAATTGCCAACTATCTTAGTTGTGATCAATCCCTTTACTCCAAGTATGAGATAGGAAAACGAGATGTGCCGCTTCATATAATGGTTAATCTAGCACTTTTTTACAATACAAGTGTAGATTATCTTGTGGGGTTGACTGATGAAAAGAAGCCATATAAACGTACTGGCAACTAAGACTATTCAAAAGCAAAACAAAAGCAAAATAAGGCATTATTCCCTATGCCACTCATGGTAAAGATTAGGGGATCGTTTATCTTTTTTTCAAACTATATTTCTCCTCATACAGATGCTCCTTATACTCAGCTCTGCGATTGGGACAGTTCTTTCCAGGACATAACTGACAGTTCTCAAAATCGGATTCTGTTTGAAACAGGATACCCGACGCAGACTTCATTGGAATCATCAGACAACTGTCGGTGAGCTCAACTCCTATCGCATTCTGAACATCCCCCAATATACGGAAAAGTTCCTTCTGCTGCCCGATAGGCCAATCTTCCAGAGATCCTGGGTTCATTGACCTGGACTTACCGATATGATAATTCTCCTCAATATGTCTGCGGATCTGATTCCTTGCCGTTTCAAGTGCCATTTCCATTATGGTACCAGCCCAATATTTATCCAAAATATCGTCCATTCCTTCTGCCCATTCATGAAGTTCCCTGCCGCAAGTGGCCACATGGGGAAATACCCTATCGATCTTGTCGAAATTGACCCGCATAACGCGGCTTGTCAGCTTCACTCCGTCTACAACAACATAATCATTTTCCTTGCCGTCAATGTAAGACAGGGTATAGAGCGCTCTGGGCTTTCCTATGGCTTCTGCTTTATTGATCAGCGCCAGTACCCGCTCCCCGTCTTCCCCTGCGGGATCGATGTGTATTTTTTGAAAAAGACGGTTTTTATCTATCTTGAATTCGATATCGTCCAATATTGTGTGAGCCATAATCTTCCTCCCATCCAATGATCCGCCACAGCTACAAAGCGAAAAAATGGTACGAAGTATGCTCTTCCCGTACCATTTTTCCACAAAACGTTATAAAACTTGATTCATTAAGCACTGGCACAAACCCTTGCTGCCTCTTCCGCTGCTGATGCTGCATCGGGCGTGTAGATATCAGCGCCTATGCTCTTACAGAAATTATCGGTTACAGGTGCACCACCCACCATAATGGTAACCTGATCCCTTATTCCCGACTCCTTTGCTGTCTCAACTACATTCTTCATTTCAGTCATAGTAGTGGTAAGCAGTGCAGAGCAAGCGATGATCTGTGCATTGTTCTCCTTAGCTGCCTCAACAAACTTCTCAGGGGATACATCAATGCCCAAATCGATTACTTCCAAACCTCTCCCTTCCATCATCATCCTTACCAGGTTTTTACCTATATCATGAAGATCTCCCTTTACGGTGCCAAGTACTACCTTACCTTTCGACTCAACACCGGTCTGAGTAAGAATGGGCTTTAAAACTTCCATTCCGGCATACATAGCCCTGGCAGCGATAAGCACTTCGGGTACGTAAACCTCATTGTTTTTAAACTTCTCACCTATTATACCCATGCCGTCCAGAAGTCCATGATCTAGAATGCTTTTAGGATCCATCCCCTCATCTATGGCTTTTTGAACCAATTCTTTAACATTCTTTGCTCTTCCCTGTTGTAGGAATCCAGAAATCTCACTTAATAAATCCATTATTCCGCCTCCTGAAAGTTATACTTCCCCCTGGTGTACCTGAATTTACCAGGGGTAACACCCACAATCTTTTTAAATACCTTGGAAAAATAGCTTTGATCTTCATAACCTACCATATTAGAGACATCCACAAGATTTATGTTATCGTTTCGTAATAATTGTTTACTTCGCTCCACTCTAATGTGGTTTACATAAGTATTAAAATTACACTTCATATCGTCCTTAAATATCTTGCTAAAGTAGGATGGGCTCAAATATACATGCGAAGCTACCTCCTCCAGTGTAATTTTTTTCATGTAATTCTGTTTGATATAACCAACTGCTTTATATATCACATCCACATGTTTGATGTCCTTTAAATTAAATACGCAGTCTGTAAACCTGATCATTATCTTGGATAGCCAGTAAGTCAGCTCTTCTACAGTATTAAAGTTGTGGATGGTATTTAAATATTTATAGTTCAGCCCAAATATCTGTTCCACATCGGCACCCCCTTCCAGAGCTGCACGGGAAAGAAGAACGATGAGCTCCAAAATCCTTGCTCTTATGGTCTCAAAGTCCCCGCCACTGGAAAAGAAAATATGTCCCAGCACTTCGTTGAGAATGGTTTGAGAACCCTTTTTATCCCCCTTTGCAATGCAGGATAGCAGTTCCTTTTCCTTCTCAAAGGGGTAAGAGGAAATACCGGACTGTTTTTCATCCATGGCCTTTATCTTATGAATGTACCCAGATATATCGGATTGATTATGGTAGAATTCCGTCCTATCCAAATATTGTAAATACTCTGCATCCGATATATGCGATAGTTGGGAAGCTACCATAAATAAAAGCTCTGACAGGCTGGTAACCTTATCGGGTGGAATTACTGGAATAGACTTTAAATTTTCCATTAACTGATCCAGATGTTCCTCTTTGATATGATTTTTTAACAGGAGATCATCCAATAGAAAATCATCAGCTTCCACCATTAAACCAGGTCCGCATAATAGATATCCTCTGACCATTCCCTCCAAAGTTATAGGCGAAGCCCAATGTACCAGACCAAACGGACAGAAAAAAATATATTTTCCTTCAAATCTCTCCGATTGATAGCCGCCGTATAGATGAACTTTTTCGCAGTAATCTCCTTCACAGTCCAAAAGTTCCCGAACCTGCCTGCAAAACTTACAACCAGTTCCTGAATCTCCGGTGCTATAGACAAGGGCGCCTCTGCTATCGATGATACTTGTTCCTACTCCGGCAACTCTTCCATAGTGTTCTATCGCTTTAGCTGCCTTTTCTATATCAAAACCCATGTCATTCCCTACTTTTACTGCTTCATTCCAATAAGTCATGATATCACGCTTCCTGCAATTTGATTCAGTCTACTAATCTATTATATTAAGAAGAAACGTATAAGTAAATAGACAACAGGTATTACTCTTTTATGATACCATGCTATCCCTTTCCGGTATTGAAAAATCTTAATATTATTTGTACTTTATAGCTCTTTTAGGGACTTTCAAAATACATGGAATCCACGTATTCATTTTGAAATTCCGGCGTGGAGGACAATTCCACATATTCCGCTTTCGCTTTGATGGTATTCGTCCTTTCATACTCCGCCAGGGATAGCAGGGATAACATTGCCCCAGTTCCCGCGGCATTGCCTAGTGCAATAATGCGGTGCTGCAATTCCGGCGGTATCAAGCCTATCCGAATGGCATTTCTTTTGTCGATATAGCTGCCAAACCCTCCCGCCAGATAGAGATTGGCTATCTCATCCATCTCCCTGCCAATCTTACTTACCAGTACCTTTATTCCCGCTGCAATTGCCGCCTTTGCCAATTGGACCTCCCTAATATCCTTTTGGGTTATCACGATAGACCCGCCGGTACCGCTGGATCCCTCATCAACAATGGTAAATGCAGAAAGCCCATCCTCCACTTTCCTCAACCTACAGGCCAGCTTCGACCAAACCTCCGACTCTATCTCCCTTTCATCAAGTAGCCTGCCCGTTTCATCTACAATACCAAGGTCCAATAGCATTGCCACGACATCTACAATTCCGGAGCCACATATACCTAAAGGGGCCTTATCGCCAATGGTTGTGTACCTGAGTTTCTCTCCATCCAGCGTAATAGTATTGATAGCTCCACTGATTCCGCCCATTCCATTACGGATATTGGCTCCTTCAAAAGCTGGTCCTGCAGCAGTGGAGCAACACACCATCCGATCCTTATTGCCCAATACGATCTCACCATTTGTACCAATATCTATCATCAGGCTGACATCCTCACTTCTATCCATGCCCGAAGCAAGAATTCCTGCCACGATATCTGAGCCCACATAGCCTGAGATATGAGGAAGCACAAACACCCTGGAAGCCTGACCCAGGCTTAGATCCAAATCCCGGGCATTGTATATCTGGGCCTTTGTTGCAACAGGGGTAAAAGGAGCTGCAGCAATATGTCCGGGTGTTATGCCCAATAGAAGATGACTCATAATAGTGTTTCCAGCGATAACCACATTATAAATATCGTCTATAGGAATATGATTCTTCCGTGCCAACCCATGTATCAATTCTGAGATCTGGTTACCTATACCCTGCCTTAGCCTGGAGAGCCCATCTATATTCTCCATAGTATACTGAATCCTGGATATCACATCGTCTCCATAGGTCCTTTGAACATTAAGTCCGGATATTACATCCACCTGCGCACCCGTTATCAGATTCATCAGATAACATACTACAGTAGTGGTTCCTATATCTATCGCCACCCCATAGATTTTATCAGAGGTATCCCCTTTATCCACATCCAATATCTTATTGCCATCATAGGCAACTGTCACCTTAAAATCTGAATCCCTAAGCACCTGAGGCAGCCTTCTTATCAGGAATATTCCAGCTTCCGGGGCTTCTGTTTTCAAAGCATCGGCTAACCTTTTGAGGTCATCCCGTTGGTCATCCACAGATGGTACATCCAATTCAATATATTTTTTGGCAATCTGTGGAGAGATATCCACAGAGTATTCAATCCCTGTGGACATTATCTGAGCTCCTTCCAGATAGTTCTCCATGACTACTTCCGTATCTCCCAATATTCCGGTCATACAGGCCAGACGATAGCCATCCTGCTTCTCCTTATGGGACAAAAATTGGGATTCCAGATGGGTCATATCTGATACCTCGCCATTTCGTACCCGGACTTTACATTTTCCACAAATCCCCTTTCCACCACAAGGAGCTTCGATATAGATGTTGTTCTGACGGAATATATCCATAAGACTGCTGCCGCCATAACAAGTCACGTCTTTATGACCCTCATCGGATAATATTCTTACGGTATATTGCCTGCTGCCCAGATTTTGTCCATTATCCATGACTCCCCAACGTCCTTTCTTATAACTCTATAGCAAAATCCCTTATCACTCCATTAAACCCATTTTAAGCTTCCTATGGCTTTGGCTGTTATGATGGTCTCGATTAATATCTCCCGTGTAGATTCTTCCTGTTCTCCGTGTTTTCCTTGTTCTCCGTGTTCTCCTTGCTCTTCTTTCTCTTTTTCTGATTGAGATCCCGGTATATTTATTTCTGTTTTATTCTCATCCATCTCAATAGAAATATCATAGTCAGAAGCTCCCTTCGCCATAGCAAGCTCCCCAACCAAATCTTTGCCCTCACCTTTTGACCAATCCCGGGCCTTTGCATAGTCATCAAAGTGTTTCTTTACCCTTGGAGAGAAGCAATCATAGCCTTCTACTCCCGCTACGGTATATCTTGGCTTTATAATGATCCTCTCCTCTACGGAGATACTTCCCGTGATGGCCCCTATCGCATTGGCCACTGCGGCATACTTCTCTATTATACAGGTAGTATTTAAGGATGATGCTACATCCGGCAGGTATACATGAATAGGGGCTCCTATTCCTACCAGTGAAAAGTCCGTGGACAATCCAATGGATAGATAGGGATTTCTTTGCATATGGGAGTTTTGGCAGCCCAATAAGATCATCTTTTCAAGTTCTGGCGTGAAACCATGTTTCAGCAGGGATGGATCATCCCTTTTAATAAGTTCGTGAACAATATTTAAGTATAGTCTGGATTTTATAGTGCTATTGACCTCATGGATAAGTTCTTCCAATGTTATCTTTAGACGACTTGCTAAAATCTCTGCCCCTAAAAGAGCAGCCTGTCCATTCCATCCAGAAAAATCACCAGTAAGATGCATTATATCTGTAGGGGTTAGCGCACTCCTCATAATGATCCCCAACTGCTCAAGCCTATCGGGTTTGATAGTATAGATAGAAGTTTCCACTGCCTCTGCCAGTTTTTCCATGCTTAAAGGTCCTTCTTTAAGAGCTTCCACTATTCTCTTCTCTTCTGTAGTAAAATCTCCATCCTGGGGAATTTCCCCTATTGAATAGAAAAATTGACACAGGGAACGGGTGTGTATCCTGTTCTCCTCATGTAAAAGCTTGATTTGGCCCAAAACTTTCGGCCATCTATGGGCAAGCCAGGATAGGGGAGCAACCCGTCGCGGACCTATTATAAGCTTATCCCTGGAGTCAAAGCTTATTTGGCTGTCTCCCCCCAGACCAATGGTTCGAATGTCCACAGATTTCACAGCTGTTTTCCAATTGCCTACATCCGCTCCTTCATAAGCAAGAAAAGGCTTCCCCTCCTTAACAATTGCCAAATCACTGGTGGTACCTCCCATATCAACAACTACACAGTTTTGTTGTCCGCTCACATTGATCCCACCAATTACGCTGGCAGCAGGACCTGAGAGCAAAGTCTCCACCGGCCTGTTCCTTACGTATCCTTCGGACATTACGCTGCCATCACCACAAACAATAGCCAGGGGTGCATGGATGCCCCTCTCCTTTAAACCCACCTTAACGGCATCTATGAATTTATTTATCAGCGGAATAAGCTTTGCATTGAGCAGGGCTGTGGCAGCCCTTTTTAAAAAATTCAGTTCTCCAGCCAGCTCATGCCCACAGACCACCGGCAGACCCGTCCAATCATAAATCAGTTCCTTGGCCTTTTTTTCGAATTCCGGATTTCTGATACCCCACATCTGTACAATAGCAAAGGAATCCGTTTTTCCCATTGTATTTTTTATTTTATCATGAAGAACATCCCAATGGGGTTCCTCTGTCACTTCCCCCCGGAGATCATGCCCTCCCCGAATGAATATGATATCCTCTATGGAAGGCAGCCCGTATTGCTGTCCATTCTTTTTAACGATATTCTCATCGCAGCCGATGAGTATTAACTTTGCCCTGCTTCCTTTATCCTCTACACATGCGTTTGTAGCCAGGGTAGTGGATAAGGATACCACCCCAATCTTTTTCAAAAGTTCCTGCGGCATTTGATCCAATACATGTATAATCCCAAGTTTTAAATCCTCCTTCACTGTGAGGGATTTAGCACCTTTTATAACCTTGCTGTCATCAAAATCGTAGATTACACCATCGGTATAAGTGCCTCCGGTATCTATGCCTAACCCTAATCTCATTTTTCACCTCAATGAATATATCTTTGTTACATGCAATGTATCTACATTATAAGTCAGCTGCTCATAATGAGCCTCATATACAAAACAATATAAAATGGACAGGTAGTTGTCAATGAAATAATTTACTGTTTTTTGTAGAAATATTGGAATCAAATGCCTTCCTATTTCCCGGATTTGCAGGCAAATAAAAAAACGGCTTCGTTCCCAGAGAAGAAGAACGAAGCCATCTCACCTTTGTATCCAATGGTTTCAGAAAAAAAAGAACCTGTTATCTCGTAATAGCCTTAAAAGCAGCCGCCTGTGCGGTCATGCTGCGTTCCGAGGCCAGACGCTCAATCGAGGAAGCTCCAAAGAAACCGTCCAGCTCCGGAATTTTCCGAATGATATAGGCGGCATCCTCAGGATCGGCAATCGGGCCGCCATGACAGATAACCATGACATTCGGGTTCACCTTACGCCCGGCTTCCAGGATCTCCCGGATAAGAGGGACACAGTCGTCCAGGGTTTTTGCCGTTTCGGCGCCAATGGAGCCTTTCGTGGTAAGGCCCATATGGGCAACCAGAATATCGGCCCCGGCCTGCGCCATGGCGGCAGCCTGTTTTGCATCGAAAACATAAGGACAGGTAAGCATATCCAATTCATGGGCTTTGCGGACCATGTCCACTTCGAGACCATAGCCCATGCCTGTCTCTTCCAGATTCTGACGGAACACACCGTCGATCAGACCAACTGTCGGGAAATTCTGTACACCATTGAAGCCCTGTTCCTTTAATTCCTTCAGATAGATTTCCATAACGCGGAAAGGATCCGTACCGCAAACGCCTGCCAAAACCGGCGTCTTTTTTACAATCGGCAGCACTTCATGGCCCATTTCCACGACAATCTGGTTTGCATCACCATATGCCAGCAAACCGGACAGGGATCCGCGCCCGGCCATGCGGTAGCGGCCTGAGTTGTAAATAATCAGCATATCAACATCGGCCTTTTCCGAACATTTCGCAGTCATCCCAGTCCCTGCACCAACGCCGACCAGAATCTTGCCTGCATCCGTCTGCGCCTTGAAATCCGATAAAATTTCTTTCCGAGACTTATAAAGCATGTTATTTTCCTTCCTTTCAAAAATTGTGATACCGAACTTCCGTTTTCCGTATCTTCGCATAGTTTGCCCATCCGTATCTTATTTCTCCATCATTTCCACAAGCTTCTTCGCAGCGGCAATGGCAAACTCACGGTCGTTTATCAGGCAGTTCATTTCATACAGCTGTACAACATCACGGTTTATATTTTTTCTGAGCATGTCAAACAACATCCGATCCTCCTCCGGACCATAAAACGGCTGACCTTCGGCGTCAATCATCGAAACGCCTTTCAAAGGCAGGAATAGGGCGGTTTTTCCTTTTGCAAGGTTAAACTTTTCCGCCAGCTTCTTTCCGAGGATCTCATTTTCCTGAACGGTGGTGCGCATCAGGGTAACCGTCGGATTGTGCCGGTAAAGATTCCGTCCCTGATACTCTTTGGGCACGGTATCCCACGGCCCGAAATTCACCATATCGCACGCCCCCACCGAAACCACCTGTGGGATACCGCACAAACCCGCCGCTTCGCAGCGATGCGGGCCCGCATTCAGGACTCCGCCGAAAAGCTCGTCGCACCATTCGGTAGTGGTCAGATCGAGTACGCCTTTGAAATATCCGCTGTGGATAAGGGATTCCATCGTCCGGCCTCCGGTTCCCGTCGCATGGAAAACGAGAACCTCATAGCCCTGGGATTCCAGATATTCTTTGGCAAAATCAATGCACGGAGTCGTAACACCGAACATGGTCGCTGCGACCAACGGTTTTTTGTCAACCGATTTGTTCATCCTGTGCTCCAGCATACCCGCCATGGCAAACACCGCATTGCTGAAAATCCTTGTCGAAATGATGTTAAGCCCTGCAACGTCAACAATCGATGGAATCAGAATCACGTCGCTGGTACCCACATACTGCTCCGTATTGCCGGAAGCCATGGTGGAGACCACAATCTTTGGCACGCCGATGGGAAGCCTGCGCATCGCCGGGGCAATGATTGAGGTTCCTCCGGAGCCACCCAGTGAAAAGATGCCGTCGAATTTTCCTTCCTCATAAAGGCGGGGAATGATCTTTTCCGTCCCGCGGGACATCACGGCCGTAGCGCGGGCACGGTCTTTCCTTTCAACAATTTCAGACAGGTTCTCGCCGGCTTCCGCCGCAACTTCCTGATTGGACACGTCAGGTGTGAAAAGCGGCTGAAAAGTTCCCGTATGAACGGTAAATGTTTTTATGCCGATTTCTTCAAACAGCTCCTTGATAAAAAGGAATTCCTTCCCTTTGCTGTCGAAAGTCCCGGCAATTGCAACGGTTTTCATTTGAAAATGCCTCCTTTCCTTTATATAAGTTCCGCAGTTGTTCTCTTCCGGTGCCGGCTCTCTCTTCCAGTACCGGATTTCTCTTCTGGTGCTGGCTCTCTCTTCCGGTACCGGCCTTCTCTTCTGATGCTGGCTCTCTCTCTTCCGGTACCGGCTTTCTCTCTTCCGGTACCGGCTCTCGCACCGGCTCCAATTCTTTGCGAACCTTACTTTTCTTTTTAACTCCGTCCAAAGTATTTTGCATATCCTGAGCCCTATGCTGCAGGGATCCCTTATATGCAGCGAACGGACTGGAACCCGTGATGCACCGCCTTCAGGATATTGTCCGGTGCCTCCGCATCCCCTACAATGGAACAATCCACTTTGCCGTCGATGGCATCATACAGGGAGTCATTGGCACGATATCCGGCTGCCACCGCCACGGTATCCGCCTTGATGGTCTCCTGTTTTCCATCCTTTTCATAGTGCACGGCGTGATCCTTAAACTCCGTCACTTTTGCGCTGGTAATGATCTTAATATCGCATTCCTCCATCAGATGACGCAGGGACTGATCATTGTTCCTGCTGTGGCGCACAGTCATCAGGATTTCCGGAAGCATCTCAAGGATCGTCACGTCATCTGCATGCTCCGCGCAATGGCATGCCGTTTCACAGCCAACCAGGCCGCCGCCCAGCACAACCACTTTCTTTCCATAATCCTTCTTATGGGTCAGCAGAT
>ENA-UOOK01006353-UOOK01006353.1-fermentation-metagenome-genome-assembly--contig:-NODE-6353-length-11368-cov-54.951118_pt1 | contig 11368 bp, 7 predicted proteins | sample MGYA00245777_ERZ724023 | MGnify/ENA primary metagenome ERZ724023 (study PRJEB28704, sample SAMN03018312) | fermentation metagenome | biome: anthropogenic terrestrial biome; feature: soil; material... | reverse complement strand
GAAAGATCTTCAGCTGGCTGAGAATCTGCCGGATGCGCTGTTCGTAGTCCCAGGCTTTGAGCAAATCCATTTTTGCTAAAATTTCATCCAGCTCCAGATGATTGCCGGATTCCATGATCTCTTCGTATCGCGCAATTACTTTCACCGCTTCGTTTTCGGTTTGAAAACAAGCTTCGAGTACCGTGAGTCCGGGATCAAACTGCGGCGATTGTTCCAGGTAAGCAAACCGGATATCGTTTCGGAAAACAACTCTCCCATTATCGCTGGGTTCCTTTCCGGCGATGATGTTCAGCAATGAGGTCTTTCCCGCGCCGTTTCCTGCAATCAGACCGATTTTGTCGCCTTCGGCAACCCCGAAAGAGATGTTGCGGAAAAGCATCCGATCGCCGAAGCTTTTGGTTAGCGTATCGATTTGCAATAATGGATTTGCCATAGTTGAGTAAATTTTGTCTTTGGCGATCGTCACGTTAGTGTGGACCCTGTATTTTGTGCGATAAACGCCGGTACAAAAGTACGAAACTATTTGGGATTAAACTCAAAATTGCCATTGCCAATAAGTAAACAGGTCTGTTCGGCGGTTGCCGCTGATCCGCTCTGTTCCCGAGCCTATGGTTTCACGGTCGAAATAACGTGTATGCCCGATCTTTACGGAGAATGACAGCCGGGGGGTGAAAGCATATCTGCCTGATGCTGCAAGCCTTATGCCTTTGCCGTGGAACGACGGCATATAAAAGGTCGTCAGGAGGTTTCTTTCGTAAGAATAGAGCCTGGTGGCATAGGTGTCTGATTTAAAATATCCGGCGAAGAGGTCGCCCCGGATCTTTTTGCCGCCGCGATAGCCGGCATGTTGAGAGAGCATAAACCCTTTTTCCAGCGGAAAAAATTTCCTGCGGAACAAAGCGGCATCTAAAGTAGTCCGGAAGTCCCACCCGTTGTTTAGTGCGTGATTATATCGGAGCCTGATCTTTTGTGTGTTGTAGGGTAATACTTTTCTGGAGTTTTCGGGATAGTCGGTGTTCTGCTCTTTCTGTTTTATTTTGTACCGCAGCTCGAAGTTGGAGTTTCGATCCATGGCGTACGTACCTAAAAAATAGAAGTCGAAGCCTGCCGACGGCTTATCTACCTGGTCTTTCGGCCAGGGGAAACGGAAAAGGTCAATATACGTTGTTGCCGATACCTTTTGCAGCGGACTGAAGGTGACGCCTAAATAGAATCCGTTCTCGTTTTGAACCCGGCTCCCTTCGGAAAATGCCTGCGCATGCATTGCGTTGTAAGAAATGGGGAAATGGCGGTAAAGTGCCGACAGGGAGAAAAGCCCGGACGGTGTATATTGAATCATGTGGGTGGTTGCTGTGGCTCCGTTTCTGGCCACTGCGGTTTCCCCGGCAAACGCCAACCGGTTTAAGCGGTACGAGTAGTCAATGCTTGCATTGAAATGGGACGAGTCCCGCAAACTGTAATAGTTGTATTCGCGAACAACCGGGCAATACATACGGCTATAGGCGTGATATACACCGCTCACGCCTAACTGAAGCTGCTCGTTGCGGTAGTTGATATTCACCCCCGTTACCTGTTCACGCGAATTGTTTTTTTTCTCTATTTCCGAAGGCGTTCTGTGATACCCATCGGTCTTGAACGAGGTTATTTCTCCGTCGCGGGAAAGATTGGCATCAAATCTTTTGTTGGAGTAAAAAGGGATAACGGTTATTTTCCCTGCCTGGAAGACAGCAGCTGCACCACGAAAAAATCCGCTTTCGGCGGTGGAGAAATGTCGTTTAGGTCCCTGTGTCCGGCGGATAATGGTGTTGGTGCCCCAGGATTTGGAGATCATAAAGTCGTTGTTGAGTATTAATCCTTGTCCGAACGATAGGCGATAATCGCCCACGGCAAGGGTTTTAAGCTTTCCCAGTTCGCGAATGATCAGGTGCAGTCCGTAATGATCGTATCCCACGGGATAGTTTTTCTGCAAAAACGGCTCGCCGGGATCTTTTTCGCCCACCAACCCAAACTGAATTTTATCGCGATAAGTGAATGCGTATTTCATCGAAGTATAAAAATCCTCTCCCCGGTATTTCCGATTGGGATAACGCTGAAGAATGCTGTCGGCAAACTCTCCGTATCCTGCCCGGCTCTGAAGGGTCTTGTCGAACCGGGATTGAACTTCGTGTCGCCCCCGACTGAGCATTTCCTGCACCGTTGGTTGTTCTTCCTCCGCTTTGCCCGCGAAAAAAAACGGCAGGATCAGTTCTACAGTTTTAAAATCGAGAAAAGAGACATTCCGGAGTTCAAATACCGTGTAGACCGGCCGGTTCTTATCCAGAAATTCGGCTATGTGAGCCGCTTGTTCAAAATTGATCAGTGGAAACTGCTCCAGTTGTTCGCGGGAAACCCGGTTTAAATTCATGGGGTTGCCCTCCAGCATCGTTAGTTCCTGAAACATGTTTTCGATGGTGGTATCGTCCATTCCCTCTTCTGCAAGCTGTTCCAGATAGGAGCGCCAATCGTTTGATTGCGACTTGGCAAAAGAGCATTTTGCACAAAGAGTAACGGCAAGAATGATATGAAAAACCCAAAATTTCATTCATCACTGAGCTAAAAGCCGGGATTTTTACAAATATAACCTCCTCGGAACGATTTTCCCAATAATTGATGAACAAAAGTTCGGGTAAGGATAGTCGCCTTACTCTTTTTCTGCCGGAACGATAAAATTCTTGGGGTTTTCCACTTTTTCTTCCAGCAGGGCAAATTCCAGCACTTGCTTCACATCTTCCACATAGTGAAAGTTCAAACCTGCCACATACTCGGGTTTGATTTCAAGAATATCTTTTTCGTTCTCTTTGCAGAGGATGATGTCGGTAATTCCGGCACGCTTTGCTGCCAGAATTTTTTCCCGAATTCCACCAACCGGTAGTACTTTTCCCCGCAGCGTGATTTCTCCCGTCATGGCCAGATTGTTCCGCACTTTACGTTGCGTATAGGCTGAGGCCAGTGATGTGATCATGGTTATTCCTGCCGATGGCCCGTCTTTGGGCATGGCGCCTTCGGGAACGTGAATGTGCGTGTTCCAGTTCTCAAAAATAGCGGGGTCAATATCCAGCAGGTCGGCATTGGCGTGTATGTACTCCATCGCCAGCATAGCCGACTCCTTCATCACGTCGCCCAGGTTTCCGGTGAGCGTAAGTTTTGAGCCCTTTCCTCGACTCAGCGAACTTTCCACAAAAAGGATCTCTCCCCCTACGGCTGTCCAGGCCAACCCTGTAACCACTCCGGCATAGTCGTTGCCCTGGTAACGGTCTTTGCTGTATTCTTCCATGCCGAGGTACTCCGTGACATCAGTAGGTTTCAATACCTTGGGATACTCTTCATTTCCAGCTATCTTCCGGGCAATTTTCCGGGTTACCTTTGCAATTTTCTTGTCCAGTTCCCTTACCCCCGATTCGCGGGTGTAATCTTCGATGATCTTCAGTAAGGCCGGTTTAGAAATGCTGAAAGCCTTCTTCTTTATGCCGTGATTTTCCAGCTGTTTTGGGACGAGGTGACGATAGGCGATTTCTATTTTTTCATCGCTGATGTAGCCCCCAACGTTTATCAACTCCATCCTGTCGAGAAGAGGTTGGGGGATAGTGTTCAGGTTGTTTGCCGTAGCGATGAACATCACTTTTGAAAGGTCGTAATCGATGGAGAGGTAATTGTCGTGAAATGCAAAATTCTGTTCAGGATCAAGCACTTCGAGCAGCGCCGATGCCGGATCGCCCCGAAAGTCGTTACCCACTTTATCTATTTCATCCAGCACAAAAACCGGGTTTGAACTTCCTGCTTTTTGAATGTTCTGGATAATTCTTCCGGGAATGGCCCCGATATAGGTGCGGCGATGGCCGCGAATTTCAGCTTCATCGTGCAGACCACCCAGTGAAACGCGGATATACTTCCTGTTCAATGCTTCGGCAATCGATTTTCCGAGAGATGTCTTACCTACCCCGGGAGGGCCGTAAAGGCACAATATCGGAGATTTTAAATCGCCTTTCAGTTTCAAAACAGCCAGATGCTCGATGATGCGCTCTTTCACTTTTTCCATTCCAAAATGGTCGCGATCGAGAATTTTCTGTGCATTCTTCAGGTTGAAGCTGTCTTTGGTATACTCATTCCACGGCAACTCCACAATGGTCTGAAGGTAGCCGAACTGGACCGAATAATCGGGTGACTGCGGATGTAACCTTTCCAGTTTACTGATTTCTTTTTCGAAAATATCAGCTACTTCCTGGCTCCACTTCTTCGTTTTTCCCTTTTTACGAAACTCAGCGATCTCTATTTGCTGAGTGTTGCCGCCCAGTTCTTCCTGAATGGTTTTTATCTGTTGTTGTAAGAAATATTCTTTCTGTTGCTGGTTGAGGTCCTCGCGGGTTTTCATCTGGATATTCATCTTCAACTCCAGTACTTGTGTCTCGCGGTTAAGGATCATCAGCAGCCTGTATGCTTGTTCCTTTTCGTCACTTATACTCAACAGCTCCTGTTTTTCCCTGTTTTCAATGGGCAGGTTGGTGGCACTGTAGCTTACCAACATACCGGTGAACGACTCGTGATTGATGGTTTGCAGCAGCTCCTTGGGGGGATCGCCAAGAATGTTGAGCATATGGTTCATAGCGTCCCTTATGGAATCCAGAATGGCGCTGAACTCCTTGTCGTCTTTCTCCGCTCTTTTCGATTCCAGGATCCTGTAGTTGGCCGCAAAATAGGGCTCGGTTTGCGTGAACTCTGTCCATTCGAATCTTTTCTTTGCCTGGACAATGATGCTCAGGTTGTTTTTGTCGAGCTCAATCACGCGTATTACTTCGGCGATGACACCTATTGAATATAGATCTTCCTTCTCAGGTTCTTCGACGTTGTTGTCTTTTTGACAGACCAGACCGATATAGCGGTGTTTTTTGCCCAATGCCCGGACTAACTTGAGTGACTTGCTCCGTCCTACAGAGATGGGGAGCCCGCTTCCCGGGAAAACGATGGTGTTACGTAACGGTAATATAGGAAGGCTTTCCTTCAGGGAACTTTCATCGATCTCCTGGCTGCCGTCCAGGAAATCTCCGGCAATAAACGATATGACGTTGCTTTCGCTCTCTTCCGGTTTTAATACGGATAATTTATTTTGAAACATATTTATTTACTTATCTTCGGTACGGTTCAATTCATATTTTATTTCGGAAAAACAGAATATGTGTTATTTTTGTTGTCGCAATGCCTATATCTTACACCAAATTCCGTGCCAAATATTGATTTTTACCGTTTATGGGGAACAACTCTTTTAAATTTAAGCAATTTACTGTTTTTCACGACAGGTGTGCCATGAAAGTCGGCACCGATGGCGTCCTGTTGGGTGCGTGGGCAGATTTTATCGATTGCCAATCGATCCTGGACGTGGGAACGGGCTCAGGCTTAATTGCCTTAATGGCTGCACAACGAAACAGTCTGGCAAAAATTACAGCTATCGAGATGGATGCAGATGCGGCTTTGCAGGCCAGGGAGAACGTTGATAATTCTCGTTTTAAAGAGCGCATAGAGGTGTTGCCTGTTTCGTTCCGGGATTTTTTCCCAACAGTGACAGGGAAATTTGACTCGATTGTTTCCAACCCTCCTTTTTTTGTTAATTCGCTGCCATCGCCCGATCTGAAAAGAACCGGTGCCCGGCATATGGATTCGCTTACTCCGGCTGAACTTTTTGAAATGAGCAGGAAGCTCCTGAACGATGCCGGTACCCTTTCGTTGATCTATCCGTTTTCGGAACGGGAAAATATAATGACCGCCTCCAAAAAGGAAAATTTCCATTTGTCCCGTGAAACGGTTGTATATCCTACCCGATCGGCTTCCCCCAAACGGGTTTTATTGGAGTTCACTGTCGGAAAAGGGGATGCGCCGGTCAGGAACGAGTTGGTCATTGAGGAGAAACGTCATGTCTATACGCCTGAATTTGTCCATTTGGTACAGGATTTCTACCTCTATTTGTGAAATGAAATTTTTATTTTTTATCTTTGCCGAATGAGCCGCAATTCCATTTTAATGAGAAAAATCCTGTTACTAACTTTTTTTATCCTTTTGCCGGTATGGTTTATGCAGGCAGGTGATACCCTTTGGGTGAAACAAACGCGAATTCCTATATTGACAGACCGCATTGACAATGCTCTTTTTTATATCAGGATCGACGCGAAGGAAGTCGAAAAACTGACCGAATTGAAACTTGAATTCTCCGAAAGTGTCAACCTGGATGAAGTGGAGTCTTTAAAACTCTACTATGGAGGAACCGAAGCCGTTCAGCGGAAAGGCCAAGCTTTTTACTATCCCGTACAATACCTGTCGGGATTCACGCCGGGTAAGACCCGCGAAGCAAATCTTTCCTATTCGGTGAAGATCATTGAACGAAAATCGCCTGGGAGAGAAGTGATCTTTTCGACGGATTATCCCCTTTTCCCGGGGATCAACTATTTCTGGATCAGCATCCAGATGAGATCCAATACCTCCCTGTTATCGAAAATTGATGTGAAACTGGTTTCAGCAAAGCTCGACGATAGAAATGCTCCCCTATCATTTGCCAACAGCCCGCAAACACATCGGATGGGAGTGGGTGTCCGCCATGCGGGAGACGATGGTGTTGCCGCTTTCCGCATTCCGGGCCTGGTCACCAGCAATAAAGGGACGTTGCTGGGTGTTTACGACGTCCGGTATAACAACAGTGTGGATTTGCAGGAGCACATCGATATCGGGTTAAGCCGGAGTACCGACAAGGGGCAGACCTGGGAGAAGATGCGTATTCCGGTTTCTTTCGGTGAATATGGAGGATTACCCAAGGCACAGAATGGAGTAGGAGATCCTTCTATCCTGGTGGATAAAAAGACCGGGACCGTCTGGATTGCTGCCTTGTGGACACACGGAATGGGGAATTACCGGGCATGGCATAACTCGCAAGCCGGCATGGATGAAAAACGGACGGGACAGCTGGTACTGACAAAAAGTAGTGACGACGGGAAGACCTGGTCAGAGCCTATCAACATTACTTCACAGGTAAAAGATCCTTCGTGGCATTTATTGCTGCAGGGTCCCGGAATGGGAATCACCATGCAGGACGGAACATTGGTTTTCCCCATTCAGTTTATCGACTCTACCCGGATACCCAACGCCGGCGTCATGTATAGCAAGGACAGCGGACAAACCTGGAAAATCCACTATCCTGCGCGGACCAACACGACGGAAGCTCAGGTAGCGGAAGTTGAACCCGGGGTGTTGATGCTCAATATGCGTGATAACCGGGGCGGAAGCCGGGCCGTTTCCATAACCAGGGATCTGGGAAAAACATGGGAGGAGCATCCGTCAAGCAGAAGCGTCTTGCAGGAGCCGGTTTGCATGGCCAGCCTGATCAAGGTGGATGCCGGCGAAAACGTACTGGGTAAAGATATCCTGTTGTTCTCCAATCCGAACACCACCGAGGGAAGACATCACATTACCATCAAAGCCAGTCTGGACGGGGGATTATCGTTCCCCGGAGAATACCAGGTATTGCTGGATGAAGATCCCGGTTGGGGCTACTCTTGCCTGACACTGATCGATAGGGAAACCGTTGGAATCCTTTACGAAAGCAGCGTGGCACACATGACTTTCCAGGCGGTGAAGCTAAGGGATATTATTAAACAAACCGGACTATAGATATTTCAGGAGCATTAAACATCAACAACATATGAAAAAATATTTATTCATTTTCAGCTTATTATCCACCATGGTTATGGCTCAAGAAACTCCTATCCTGCTCTTCCCGGATGGTGCGCCCGGAGAAACAACAAAATTGAAACAAAAAGACGATCTGTCGGGCAACAAGGTAGCCGGATGTCCGGTGCTTCGCATAAGCGATGTGAGCGAGCCTACACTGACGTTTTTCCCGGCTCCGGCAGATAATAATTCGGGCGCCACCATCATTGTGAATCCAGGAGGAGGATACAATATCCTGGCATACAACCTGGAAGGGACGGAAATCTGCAAGCGGTTCAACAGCCACGGAGTTAATTGTGTGCTGGTGAAATACCGCGTGCCCCGACGCGAAGGCCTTGAGAAGCATCAGGCGCCGTTGCAGGACCTGCAGCGAGCCATTGCCTACACACGTTCGCACGCAGGTGAGTGGAAAATCGATCCAAACCGGATAGGCGTGATGGGATTCTCAGCCGGCGCCCATTTAGCGGCCATGGCGAGCACGGCGTACGATGAACGCACCTATCCGGCCGTGGATGCGGCGGACAATGCGAGCCTCCGTCCCGATTTTTGTGTCCTGATCTATCCGGCATACCTCGACGGCGAAAATTTCTCCATCTCACCCGAATTGAAAGTTACCGAAAAGACGCCGCCCACTTTCATCGTTCAAACCCAGGACGACCATCGGTTGCTCAACAGCAGCCTCTTCTACTACTATGCGCTCAAAGAAGCAAAAGCCCCTGTTGCTATGAGCTTGTATCCGTCAGGAGGGCACGGTTATGGACTGCGGAACACGGGCGATCTGGTAAATGAATGGCCTTTTCGTGTCATGAGTTGGCTGCACGATATAAAAATGGTGGAGTGATTCTTGCCTTAAAAGAGACGGTACATGTTTTTATAATTGAAGAGTTTGATCTCGGCGGTGTCGTTCTCGAAATCTCCGGCATACAAGACCGCTTTATCCGTCAACCTGTCTTTTAATAATGCATTCAGCGAACGGATTCCTGTTTCGAAATCGGGATGGTAGGTTTGGGATGATTTGATTTCAACGGCTGAATAATCGCTCCCGTTTTTGAATAGCAAGTCCACCTCAACGCCGTTGCTGTCGCGGTAAAAGAGCAAATTGCTTTCTTTACCCCGATTGTAACGGTTTTTAAGTGCTTCCATCACGATAAAGTTTTCGAACAGGTGGCCACGCATTTTGTCCCTTGTCAGCTGCTGTTCCGTTTCTATGCCTAACAAATAACAAGCCAAACCGGTATCGCAGAAGTAGAGTTTCGGTGTTTTGGTCAACCGTTTCCTCATATTTTCATGAAAAGGAGTTAGTAGCTTGATGATATAGGATGCCTGCAAGACAGAAAGCCAGGATTTGACGGTATTGGCGGAAACACCCACTTCGCCCGACAGTTCGGAGGCATTGAACAAGCTGCCTATGCGCGCGGCACACAGCCGAAGGAATGTTTGAAACTGCATCATGTCTTTTACCTGCAATACGTCACGCACGTCTCTTTCCAGGTAGGTTTTCACATACGACGGATAGAGAAGGTCGTACCTGTTCTTTCCCGCATACAAAGCCGGAAAGAAACCGTGGAGCATGACCTCGTCCAATGTTTTTTCATCTGCCTGCTTTTTGACTTCGTTGTACGACAAGGGCATCAGCTCCAACATGCCGGTCCGTCCGGCAAGCGATTGGGTAATCTGCCTGATGACCGAGAACTGCGAGCTGCCCGAAAGCACAAAACGTTTTTCGGGATTCTCATCTACCATTCCCTGAATGTACGACAGCAAGTCGGGCGTATGCTGTACCTCATCCAAAACCATGCCCTCGGGATGGCGGCTGAGGAATCCGGTCGGGTCGTTCATCGCAAAGCGCCGGATATCCAAGTTTTCCAACGAATAATAAGGTAGCTTGTCAAAAACCTTGCGTAACAAGGTGGTTTTCCCCGATTGACGCGGTCCTGTCATCGTAATGACGGGAAAATACCGATGCATCTCGAGCATCACGGGCGTTATGTCTCTTTTGATAAATGAGTTAGTCATGCCATGTTTATGCAAATCCGAAGTTGAACTGCGAATTTACATAAATGCGCCGGATTATCCAAATAATCCACACAAAATATTCGGGAAACTTTTGGGCAATTGGCAATGGCCGCGCGAGCATCGGACTTCTATAATCCCAATATCCGTTTATACAAAGGCTTTGGGTTAACATTGCTTCCATACCCATACCCATACCCGTAACCGTATCCGTACCCGTACCCCTGTTTTTCGGGGTCCATTCCGTTGAGCAGCACGCTCATGTTCGGCATCTTTCCCGATTCGTACAGCTCTTGAAGGTCGGGAAGCGCGCGTTTGTCAAACAGTCCCGAGCGCACCACATAGATTGTCCGGTCCGCGACACGGGCGCATAACAAGGCGTCCACGACAACGCCATAGGGTGGATTGTCCAGCAGGATATAGTCGTATGTGGCTCTTAACTCCTCCATCATTGAGTCAAGCCGCTCGCTTTTCAACAGTTCGGCCGGGTTGGGGGGCAGTGTTCCGGAAGTGATGACATCCAACCGACTATCCGCATCCGCGGTGTGTATCAGTTCTTGCAAGTTGTCCTCCATTCCGCCTAAATAATTCGACAAGCCTGGCCGTTTTGTTCCCATTCCCATTCTCTCGGTTAGCGATCCTGTCCGCAGATCCAGGTCGAGTACGATAACTTTCGCGTCGGTTAAAGCCATGCTCATGGCCAAGTTTATGGTCACGAATGTTTTACCGGCGTTTGGGTTGGTCGATGTCAGCAAGATCACTTTTCCGCCTCCTTTTCGTCCCGTATTCATGAACTCCAGATTGTAACGCACCATGTTAAAAGCCTCACAAATGGGTTCGCGGCACTCCTCCCTCACCACAAGGCCTTTCTCGGGCGTCCCCTTTTCCAACGGCACTTCTCCCAGGAACGGAATGTTTGTTGCCTCTTTCAGTTCTTTCCGGGTATGCACGGTGGTGTCGAGCAAGGAGTGTATGTAAAGCCAGAGCGCCGGCAGTAAAAACCCGGCCATCAGACTGATCAGCAGCACTTGCGCCTTTTTGGGTGTCACGGGCGAGTTTGTCCCGTCGGCCGGGTCCACCACGCGGCAGTTGCTTTCCGTGATGGTCAGCTGCAACTCGTTCTCTTCCTTCTTGTTCAGCAGGTATAGGTACAACTCCTCCTTTATTTTCTGCTGCCGCTCCACGCTGATCACGTATTTTTGTTGTGTGGGCACGACGAAGGCTATCTTTCCCCTGTTTTCCCGCTCCTTGTTCTTCATGTTTTCCGTCTGTATCTTTAGGCCGGCGATCAGGTTGTCCACGGCTTTGGATCTTGCCTGTAATTTGAGTTGATCGATTTTGTGCTGCTCAGTGGCGCAACCTATTGTTTTCGCCACCTTGTATCTGCCGCGACACTTGCTAATTATCTGAATGCTAACGATCCCAGAGCGGTTTTTCTTTTCTCGGATGAACATGTTGAAAAAATCGGGACACCCAAAATCAGTAAATTATTTTCATATTCCGTTGATTAACAGTGAAATAATTTGGGTGTCCCGAAAAAGTGCGGAAGACAGGAAAAATGGTGGAGTGACGGATCGTGATAGTGGCATACAAATAAAAACGGGAGCTT
>ENA-UOOK01006352-UOOK01006352.1-fermentation-metagenome-genome-assembly--contig:-NODE-6352-length-11369-cov-2.919304_pt1 | contig 11369 bp, 7 predicted proteins | sample MGYA00245777_ERZ724023 | MGnify/ENA primary metagenome ERZ724023 (study PRJEB28704, sample SAMN03018312) | fermentation metagenome | biome: anthropogenic terrestrial biome; feature: soil; material... | reverse complement strand
GTTTTTCATGCCTTTTTAGGCGAGAAGTTACCCGATTGGAAGGCAGCAGCAAACCTTGTTAAAAAAATTGCGGAGAATAACCGCCTGCCTTACTACACTATATCCCCCACCTATTCCGTATGCAAAAACCACGGTTACATTATGGGTGTAGAATATACCTGTCCGGAATGCGGAGAGGCTACCGAGGTTTACAGCCGTATAACGGGTTATTACAGACCGGTTAAAAACTGGAATGTCGGCAAAAGCCAGGAGTACAAGGACCGTCTTGTTTATGACATCGAAAACTCCGTTTTAAAACAAAAAGAAGCAAAAAACGATAAAGCAGATGAGGAGTCATCCTGCTGCTTGGAAGATATTGCGCTCCTTTTCACCTCCAAGACCTGTCCGAACTGTAAAATTGCCACGGCGCTTCTTGACAAGGCAGGTATTCCCTACAGAAAAATCATAGCAGATGAAAATGTTGAGGAAACCAAAAAATACGGAGTAAAGCTCGCACCTACCCTGCTTGTCGTTCGAAACGGACAGACCGAGAAGCACTCAAATGTATCCAACATAAAAAAATATATCGAGAACAGGTAAAATATTTATGCAGGAATATGACATTATTATAATCGGCGGCGGCCCTGCGGGGCTAACCGCCGCCCTTTACGCAAGGCGTGCCGGCAAAACCGTTTTGCTGCTCGAAAAAGCAACCTTCGGCGGACAGGCAACCTTTTCGCCTAAGATAGAGAATTATCCCGGTATCGCCGCTATTTCCGGAAACGATTTGGCAGACAAGCTAATAGAGCAGGTTCTCGCGCTGGGGGCTGAGGTAGAGCTGGAGGAGGTTGTCGGTCTTCATACCGAGGGTGATGAAAAGATTGTAATCTCAGAGTATAATAAGTACAGGGCAAAAAGCGTTATTATCGCTGCAGGAGCGAAGCATCGCAGACTCGGGTTACCCGGAGAGGATAATCTTGTGGGTGAGGGTATATCCTATTGCGCCACCTGTGACGGTGCGTTTTATGCGGGACAGACGGTCGGAATAGTCGGGGGTGGAAATTCCGCACTGCAGGAGGCGATTCTGCTCTCGGAGATATGTAAAAAAGTCTATATCATACAAAACCTCGATTATCTAACGGGCGAATGCCGCCTTGCCGAATTACTGAAAACAAAGCCGAACGTGGAGATTATTCTCGGAACGGTGGTAAAATCACTTTTGGGCAATACCTCTTTAAACGGTGTCATACTAAAACGCGAGGCAGACGGAAGCGAATTTCGACTTTCACTTGACGGACTGTTCGTAGCAATAGGGCTTGCTCCCGAAAACGATGTATTCAGGGAGTGTGCACGGCTTGACAAAACCGGGTATATCATATCCGGCGAGAGCTGCGTTACCGACACGCCGGGTATATTTGCTGCGGGTGATTGTCGTACAAAAACCGTAAGACAGATAACAACCGCCTGTGCTGACGGTACAGTTGCCGCTATTGCCGCTTGCAACTATATCGATAGAATGTGATTATAGCAGGTTATAAAAGATTCGTTTGGCATAAGCGTTGACACAGTTATCTTTATATGCTAAAATATCCGTGTTACGTAATAAAAATAATCTATTCGCACATGGTTAAGAGAATTTCGGTGAAAATCCGATGCAACCGCCATTACCGTAAACAATAAAAAACGACGAAATTTTTTTCGCCGGAGTTTATTAAAGTCGGATCGCTTGCCATGAGGCGAGGCTTACGTTCGGCAAATACACTTTCACAGCGTTGCCGCAACGAACGCTTTTGGGTAAAAGAGTGTTTTTCTTTTGTATACAGGAGAAGGATACTTATTGGAAGAGCGCAGCCGTTTTATTCGGGCATGAAAGTTTTTATTCTTTTAATTGCCTGAATGAGATAGTTGCGCTTTTTTACATTCGGTGTAAATTTCTACACTCAGTGTAAAAAAGTGTTTTTTTTAGGAAAGGATTTAAAATGAACAGATCGGCAAAAAGGCTTTTCTTTATAACAGTATCAATAATTATGCTGTTCGGTGTACTTGCAATAAACACGGCGGCAGAAGACAAATCGGTTATGAGCATCACTCTGCGTATCGAGGGGATAGACGAAAATATATATTACAATACACTTGATATACCGTATACCGATAATCTGACCCTGCAAACCGCGCTCGCATATATTGACGAGCAGGAGGACAGCTTTGAGATTACAGGTGTTGATACGGCTTATATTACCGACATAAACGATCAATCCGCTTCAAGATTCGGCGGTTGGGACGGCTGGATGTATAAAGTCAACGGATTGGAACCGGCCGTGGGAATAGACGGCTTTAACCTGAAAGACGGCGACAGAGTTCTGCTGTATTACGGTGATCCTTACGGTGTCGGAATGCAGTTCCCCGAAGCGGACACGTCAAGAATAGCCGACGGCATTATTAGATTCACAAGCCGGGATACAACATTTAATGACGATTACAGCGCAATCGTTTCCGAAAACCCTGTTGCAAATGCAGAGGTTCATTGGGGATTTGGAAGCGAAAAAGCGATTTATACCACTGATGATAACGGTGAGATCAGGATAAGCAGGGATCAGCTGACCCCGGGAGTGCATAAGGTTCAAATATCAAAAAAAAGCGATAAAGGACTTCCGCTTGTACTCCGTTTCGCTTCCGATTATACCGTAGTCATAGATGACAAGGCCATTTCGGAGACGAACGGAAGCACAGATACCCCGCATACCGGCGACGGCGGTGAAATTACAGCACTTCTTGTGTTGGCAGCCGCTCTTATGATTATCATAAGCGCTGCTTTTTACAAACGCAATAAAAGCATATGAAATACAAACTAATCTCTTTGTTGCTGCTCGTTCTGATTGTTTCATCCGTACTTTGCATAAGTTCGGGTGCTGTAAACAACGCCTCTTTACTCGAAGAACATATTGAAGGTGTTTTGGATTGGAAGATAGGAGAAACGAGCAGCAGTTCCGTTCAGGATTTAATAGACAAGCATCTTACGCCTAACGCCGGCAGAAGCCCGAACGAATGGTATATAATAGCCATTAAGCAATACAAAGGCGGCTATGATTTTTCCGAATATAAAAACGCTCTCGATAGCTATATTAAAACCGCTCCGGGCGGGAACGCGACGGACTTACAGCGTATCGCCATATGTTATTCTGCCTTAGGCACGGATAACGCTTTTATAAGAAAAACGCTGGCCGAAACGATCGGGAAGTTCGGTATTATGAGTGAGCTTTTCGGGCTTATCCTGCTTGATTCCGGAGAATACCCGGGGGACGCGAATGAAATTACGGAGAGAATTCTCTCCTTAGCCCTACCCGACGGAGGCTGGGCGTTGTCAGGAAAAAATTCGGATATCGATGTTACAGCAATCGCGATACAGGCGTTATCCGTTCATTATGAAACCCCGGCGGTAAAAGCCGCTGTGGACAGAGCGCTTGCGTTTATCTCTGAAAAACAACTCGAAAACGGTGATTTTGCGAGTTTCGGGACAAGAAATTGTGAGAGCACCGCTCAAGTCCTCTCTGCTTTAACGGCTCTGGATATCGACTTCAATTCGGATGAGCGTTTTATAAAAAACGGAAACAGCGTTCTGGACGGACTTCTTTTATATAAACTGCCCGACGGGAGCTTTTGCCATACCCCCGGAGGAGAAGCAAACGACTTGGCAAGCGTGCAGGTTATGCTTTCTCTCGTTTACGCATGGAGACAGACTAACGGACTGAACGGACTGTACGGTTTCGGAGATAAAAAGGCCGAATCTGATTATATATCCGAAACGGAAGGTGTTAAAACTGAATATACTGAACCCACAGATTCACTTAACACGCTCTTTCGCAAATGGGCTTGTATCGCCGTAGCGGTTCTTGCCCTGTTCGTTATCGGATATCTTTTCCTCGCAAAAAAAGCGAGTATAAAGAAAATCCTTATAGTTATAATCGTAATCGTTATCGCTGTTTCGGTAATATTCATAATAGAAGTACAATCGGTTGAGGAATATTATCAGGAAAACATTGAGGACATAAAACCGAACAGCAACACGGTTTTTATCTCAATACGCTGCGACACGGCTGCGGAAAAGTCCGATTCGGAGCATATTCCCAAAAATGGAGTTATTTTAGATAAAAAAGAATATGTCCTGCGTGAGGGCGACACCGTTTTTGATATTCTTGAACGCACGGTTAAACATAACAGAATCCAAATGGAGTATGATGGCGGGGATAATGCCGCTTTAGTTTATATTGAAGGGATCAATAATATTTACCAGTACGACTTCGGTGCTCTGTCAGGCTGGTTGTATAAAGTAAACGGAGTTTTCTCGGGCGATAGCTGTTCAGAATACGTTTTGTCGAACGGTGATTATATCGAATGGGTGTATTCATGCAATCTCGGAGAGGATGTGGGTGTCGGATGAGATCGTTTTTTGTTTTCCATCCGGCCGCTCTGTTTTTGTATTTTGCTCCTGTGATTTTTATCGCGATGTTCGTGAGCAATCCTATAATAACCTTTATTTCGCTGTGTGCTTCGGTCAGCTTGTATGCCGTTATAAAAAAAGAACGTTTTTTAAACGAAATTCTGTTTTTTTTCGTTATGTTTGTTCTTATTGCCATTGTAAACCCTTTGTTTTCACATAACGGTAGCACTCCGCTTTTTTTTCTGAACGGAAACCCGATAACCCTTGAGGCAACCGTTTACGGCGTATGCACCTCCGCTATGATTATTTCGGTCATATTCTGGTTTAAGTCCTTTTCGTTGATAATGACAAGCGAAAAGCTGCTGTATCTGTTTGGTGGTGCTCTGCCCGGGCTCTCGGTAATCCTGACAGCCGCACTACGTTATGTACCGCTTCTTCGCAAACAAACCGTAAGGATAAGTGAAGCTCAAAAGGCGATGGGAATGTACCCAGAGGATAGTTTTACTAATCGTATAAAAAGCGTAATCAGGGTTTTTTCGGTTTCGGTAACATGGTCACTCGAAAACGCAATAGACACAGCTGATTCTATGAGAGCGAGGGGCTATGGACTTGAAGGACGCAGTCGTTTTTTGGTTTACCGCTTCTCAAAAAAAGACTTATACCTGACCGCTCTATGCGTAATATTCGCGACGGCAGCTGTTGCCGGTATCTCTCTTTCTTATACCGGATTTACTTTCTACCCTGTTTTAAGCAGGGTGCAGTTTTCCGCTTATTCGGTAATAACCTATTCGGCATATGCTTTACTCTCATTTTTACCGCTTTTTTATTACATTAAGGAGAAAATTAAATGGCGTTGCTTGAAATCAAAAATCTGAGCTTTTCGTATCCTGATTCCGAAAAAAAGGCCTTGGAAAATATTTCATTAAAAATATATAGCGGTGAATTCATCGTTATCTGCGGAGAGACAGGGTGCGGTAAAACAACACTCTTACAGCTGATAAAACGTGAACTCTCCCCCGCCGGCAAAAAAAGCGGTAATATTTATTATAAAGGTACTGATACCGAAAACCTTGACGCGCGTTCAGCCTGCTTTGAAATAGGATTTGTAATGCAGAATCCGGAAAATCAGATTATAAATGATAAAGTGTGGCACGAGCTTTCATTCGGGCTTGAAAATATGGGTCTGCCCTCCCCCGTCATAAAGCGGCGTATTTGCGAGATGTCAAGCTACTTCGGTATTGAGGATTGGTTTTTCAGGGATGTTGACGAGCTTTCAGGTGGTCAGAAGCAGCTTTTAAACCTCGCCTCGGTAATGGTAACCCAGCCTAAAATACTCATTCTCGACGAACCGACTTCACAGCTTGACCCGATAGCGGCTTCGGATTTTTTCGCAACCTTGCAGAAGCTTAACCGTGAGCTTTCCTTAACTATAATCATGTCGGAACACAGACTTGAGGATGTTTTCCCTGCCGCAGATAAGGTGCTTCTCATGAAAGAAGGCGGTATGCAAAAATTTGATTCACCGGAGATAGTATGCAAAGCTCTCAGTAAAAGCGACCCGATGCTGCACTCAATGCCGGCGGCTGTGAGAATATATAACGGTCTGAATGTAGATGCTCCCTGCCCGATAAGTGTAAAGGAGGGGAGAAGGTTTATTGAGGAAAATTTCGCAAATAGAATAAAAAGCTTCACCGAGAAGCCTTACACGCATAAAAGCAAAGCGGCTCTGGAGATGAAGGACATCTATTTCAGGTATGGTAAAGACCTGCCTGATATACTTTGCGGAACAAACCTTACTGTTTATGAAAACGAGATATATTGCATTTTGGGCGGAAACGCTTCCGGCAAGACGACCGCTCTGGGTGTTTGTGCGGGAATTCTAAAAGCTTATTCGGGTAGAATAACCGTTTTCGGAAAAAAAATAGCTGACTACAGAAACGGCGATTTGTATAAAAACAATCTCGCTCTGCTGCCTCAGGATGTGCAGACGGTATTTTCAGAAAAAACCGTACGCGCGGATCTTGCGGAAATAGACAGTGATTTGATGTCTTTTCCCTTTGATATCACAGGGCTGCTCGACAAGCATCCGTACGACTTAAGCGGAGGAGAACAACAGCTATGCGCTCTTGCTAAAGTATTGATGCAAAAGCCGCGCCTGCTGCTCCTTGATGAACCGACAAAGGGGATGGACGCGTTTATGAAACGCAGAATAGCAAAAATCCTCGACAAACTAAAGTCAGAAGGAATGACGATTGTAATCGTTACCCACGATCTGGAATTCGCCGCCGGATGCGCCGATAGATGCGCACTGTTCTTTGGCGGTGAAATAGTTTCCTGCGATGTCCCATCGGCATTTTTCTCGGACAACAGCTTTTATACCACCTCCGTCAACCGTATGACAAGGGGTATATATGACAATATCATAACAGCAGAAGCTGCAATTGAACTTTGCCGCCAAAACGGAGTGAAAAATGATAAGGAAGACTCTTAAATATTTCCTGCTGCTTTTCTGTGTCCCCGCCGCTATTTTTATCGGGACGCGGGTTTTTAAGGATAAGCAGTATGCGTTTATTTCCATAACCATAGCCATACTTTCCTGTGTGGGATTTTTTCTTACGTTTGAAAAGAAGAAATCGAGCACCCGAAAACTGATACTAATATCGGTAATGACGGCACTTTCAGTCGGTGGACGCTTTTTGTTCACGCTTGTTCCAGGCTTTAAACCCGTCACCGCCTTTGTCGTCATCACCGCAATTCACTTCGGAAGCGAAGCGGGCTTTTTATGCGGTTCCTTTTCCGCACTTATATCCAATATGTATTTCGGACAGGGACCATGGACGCCGTTTCAGATGCTGACCTGGGGCATGATTGGATTCGTTGCGGGTATTTTCTCAAAAAAACTGAAAACGAACAGACTGCTCTTATACCTGTACGGGGCTTTTGCCGGTGTGGTTTATTCTCTTCTTATGGATGTCTGGTCGGTATTATGGATTGACAACACTTTTAATGCAGCTCTATATCTCGTTACACTTACGGCATCCCTTCCCTATACGGCGATTTATGCGGTTTCCAACGTAATATTCCTGTTTTTGCTCTCACGGCCGATAGGAGAAAAGCTTGAGCGTATTAAGAAAAAATACGCTCTTGATGAACAGTAAATATTTTTCGGTCAAAACAACTAATTATGCGGTGATTATTTCGTCAGTTAAGATATTGAGAAAAAAGCGAAAAAATATTATACTATAATAGTATGATTAAACCCTTTACACAGGTATATCAGAACCAAATCAGAAAATTGAGGTACAAAATGAAAAAGAACGGAAAACTCGCATTACTGTTGTCTTTACTGCTTCTTGTTTCCACCCTGGCATCCTGCGATCCCACAAAAGAGGAAAACTCTGACGCTGTTTCGGAGAGTATGTCCGAAACATCGGAAGAAATAAAAAGAACGGAATATTTAAAAGCAGATATCGACAATCTCTATACCGGAAAAGTCGATAGAAGTCTTACAAAAACAAACTTACTTAAAAAAAAGAACTATACAGTCTCCTACAAAGCCCATGAGGATTATCCCGATACAGCTGATGTGCTTACTGACGGTACGTTTGCCGACTCATGTTACGGCGGCACAAACAAGGAACTCTGGGCAGGTTTTTACAACCGCCTGAACGGGGATTTGACGATAGAAATAAATCTCGTTACAGCTACTGCGGATATTGCCGATATCGGGGTATCTTTTTGCAACAATATTTCGATGGGAATAGCTATTCCCGATAAGGTAGAATTCTATATCGCCAACGGCGGGGAATACAAATATCTGGGAACCAGCACAAGCCCCGTAAGAATCGAGGCAAGCGATCTCTATAAAGCCGAGCTGAAGTTACAGGAAAGTGTAACCGCTACAAAAATAAAGATTGTCTGCATGCATCCGAGATCAACATGGTTATTCATTGATGAGGTATTTGCTAATAAATATCAGGAGGGTGTTACCGAAGGCGTACACCCGGATAGTTATTACGGCGACATCGATATTCCGGTTATCAGCGAGAGCGAATACTGGAGTGAGAGCGACGAGGATTATAATACTCCAAAAAATTTGTTATCCGGTCTGACACAGCAGATATACACTCTTTCTGCTTTAGACGGCGAACATGCAAAGGAAAACTATAATACATCGGTTAACTCAAAAATCCTTACCGATGGGATTATCTCAAAAAATGCTACCTATTCGGCATCGCAATGGTTCCGTTTTACAAGAGGAATAGGCAGAGAGATCTACTATGATTTAGGTAAAACCTCCGCGGTTTCGGGGTATTCCTTCGGTTTCCTAAAGGAAAAAGCCACAGGAGTTTACCTGCCTGTCTCTGTTATTGTTTCAGCGTCCGAAAACGGTAAGGATTGGCAGACATTAAAAGAAATAAAGAGTATCACAGCTTCCAAGGACAGCGATATCGTAAGGGTCAGCGGGACCTTTGGTGGTAATTACCGTGCGAGATATATAAAAATCTATATACCCGTGGCGACTCATGTTTATGTCGACGAGATAGAAATAACGGGCACAAAGAAGGTCGGGAACGCTAAAACGATTATACCGGACGAAGAAAAGCAGACTGATTTTCCGAACAAATATGCCGCTCCTGAGGATTATAACGGAACACGGGATGTGTTACTCTCTTATATATGCCATCCAAACGTAGCTCCGATAACAAAGGAGATTTACCTCCCCCATACAGCGTATATCGAAGACGGTGTAATAAAGGATACCCTTTTCGATTCGTTCATGTTTCTGCCTTACACCGCGTTTCTTTATGAAGGCTCGGCGTTAAGAACTCTCAAAAAAGATGATTGGCAGCTTTATATCAACACCCAATTCACCGAGGGGAAAAATATGGATGCGCTTAACGAGGCGGTAGGAGAGACAAAAGCCGCTCTCGGGAAAGACGATTACAAGGCAAGCGTGTTCCTTTCCATATTTATGCCTGTTTCATCTCAGACCTCTTTTGGTGAGATAAACGGCAGGAACCTCGATTTTACAAAACTTGCGGACAGAAAAGCCGCAGTAAAGTGGCTTATAGATGAACAGCTGAGAATCTTTAACAGCAGAGGCTACGAGAACCTTTATATTCAGGGTTTTTACTGGTTTATTGAGGGTATCGATTACTCCGACAGTCAAATAATCGAGCTTATTGACTATACGACCGATTATGTACGTTCTCTGGGCTATATAACCTCGTGGATTCCCTACTATCAGGCAAGCGGTTACAATGAATGGGATAAACTCGGTTTTGACCTCGCCTGCTATCAGCCTAATTTCGCATTCAACTTTGAGGTTCCCGACAGACGCTTATATGATGCCGCCGCTTCGGCGAAGCTTTTGGGAATGTGCATAGAACTTGAGATAGGCGGTGTCGCCACCGGTCATGTTGACAGACTGAAGAAATATTATGCGGCAGGTGCCGAAACAGGATTTATGACCGACGCTGTCCATATGTATTATCAGGGCGGCGTTCCGGGTTCTATTTATGAAGCATATAAATCGAATAATGCGTATCTGCACTCACTTTATAAGGATACCTATAATTTTATGAAGGGAAAATTCAATCCTTCAAAACCGGCTGCTGAAAGCACCTCTGTTTCCTGCTCCTCCGAGGAAAAGGCAAACGGAAAAGTCTCGGTCGTTTCCGATAATATGATAAAGGGCTTTACGCTCGGCATTTCGCCCAAATACGGAACAGTACAGCTCAATTCCGACGGGAGCTTTGTATATACTCCGCTTTATGGAATAAAGGGCGAGGACTACTTTGAAATATCGGTTGATTACGGATATGGCACCAGCGAACCGGCGCGCATAACAGTTAATATCGAGTAAAAACAACATTAATACAGCGGTAAACTCTGCAAAATACGGCAAATATTTTGCAGAAATACCGCTGTTAATTTTTTATCGAATTATGATGTGGACAAATATATAAAAAGGTGTTATAATAATTAACATTACATTATTGCATTCAACGGAGAGATTATGGGACTAAAGAGCAAGATAAAAAGCAGGATATTCAACTGCGAACAGGACGGAAATCGCCGTTTTAATAAATCTTTTCGGGCGATAATTGTCTGGTTTTTTATTCTTTTATTTCTGGAAATTTTCGTTTTCAACTTCAATTCCTATCATTTGCTGTTCGGGGACTACGAAAAAAGAGATTATTCTGTAGACGATGTTTACTTAACGAATTTTAAAGTAAATGACGGTGTTGCGGAGACAACCAAGGGTGCAGGTAGAGCGATAATTGAATTGAGGGATATAAATATCCCTGTCGGAACAATTACAGTTAATCTTGTATGTCCGGAAAAGCTTCCTGAAGTTACTGTTAAAATAGACGCCGCGGACGCAACTTATCGTGAATACCGCGGTGGAATTGCAAAGATAACGGTAATTAAGAATGACGAACGTAGCCAGACCATTCCGCTGCATCTTTCGGGCAATGTCAGCAAACTGCGGTTGAACATAGATATGTTGGCCAGTGATTCGGTTAAAGTCACCGGTATTTCCGTTAACAATCCGATAGCGTTCAGGTTTTCCGCCATTCGTTTCTGTCTTTTATATGCTGTTATAATAACGGGGTACTTCCTTTTATATTCCGCCGAGATGAAAAAGTCCTACTCGGATAACCAAAAATACTGCGATAATAAGATCATTATTATTACCTGTTTGTTCCTTATCGTAGCGGTACTAATGTCCGCACTTTACAGAACCGATTTTGGCGGTTCTCTTGCTGAGGATTTCACATCGGATAATGGCGACCAGATTACAAGCGAGCTTGTCGAGGCGTTTGAGCAAGGTCAGATAAAACTGCTTGCCGAACCGCCGGCGGCACTTGCCGAACTTGATAATCCTTATGATCCAAGCCAGAGAAGAGAAAGCGGGATATCATATCTCTGGGACCATGTTTAT
>ENA-UOOK01006349-UOOK01006349.1-fermentation-metagenome-genome-assembly--contig:-NODE-6349-length-11373-cov-2.308623_pt1 | contig 11373 bp, 10 predicted proteins | sample MGYA00245777_ERZ724023 | MGnify/ENA primary metagenome ERZ724023 (study PRJEB28704, sample SAMN03018312) | fermentation metagenome | biome: anthropogenic terrestrial biome; feature: soil; material... | reverse complement strand
TTCACGATATGTTTGTTGCATGTCTGGATCAGACATTTGACATTTTGCGTCACAATATGTTGCAAAGCCAGCTATTGGTCCAAAAAACGTCGTTGGTTTACCACAAGTTTTACAAAAACCTTGTTGTTCAGACGTACGTATGTATGTGTTAAAATAATTTAATTGCGAAATTTCTGAATGATGTTTTACGAGATGTCTATTAAAATATTTTACATCTTTTTTACAAAGTTCACAATATGTTAATGTAACTTTTCTGCCAACTGTTGACATATATACCTCATTTATTTAACGACGAATTACCGTTCGTCAAGCTATTTATAAAAAGTTAGGCAAGTTTCGGTAAAAACTTGCCAAATAGCGGTATAAACTATCTGTCCTTTTTTATAAAAGTATAATAAAAATTATCCTACAAAGAAATAACCATTTGGCGATTCTTTATCAATTCTTTCAATACACCAGTCATATTCGGTTACAAAGTTAGAATACATTTGAGTAGCATTCAAAGTACCACCACCTGCTAATGTCAAATTATATTTACTCAATGCATTTGCCCAAATTTTACCAGCTGCAGCAACAGCCATTCGTCTATAAATTGGATTGTTGAAGATCTTTGCAGCGTTCTGACGTCTATATACCCACATTAAGCCAATAACGTCATGTTTTGGTGTAGGCCATACAGAAAGTTCATGATCAAGATTATTATAACGAACTTGGAAAGCAGGACCAAAGTCATTCTTCAATTCTTTTAACCAAGTTAATGTAGCATTCCAAGAACCTAAAATGTTACCATAAGAACTGTTATTACCCCAACATGAACCAGCAAATTGCCAACCGTTTAAGCTGTTCATTTCATTGTAAAGCAAGTTATGCGATACAGTAAACAAATCGTTAATACCAGAAGCAAGCCAAGATGTTAATTCGAAAGTTACGACTTGTTCAAGTTCTTGACAAATCTTGTAGTGAGTAACGCCTTTCTTTAATTCCATCATTAAGTAGTCTTTATAAGAACCAACGTCCATGTAATAGCGTTGAACATAACGTACTGTATCAAGAATTACGTTATTCAATTGTTCTTCAGAAAGTTCTACGCAAATTACTGGCGAACCTAGCTGTTGAAGAATGTATGTACGCATTTGTGCGATATTGTCAATATCGCCCATGTGTGCATATGGATCTTTTGGATGCTTATATGGCAAAGGAGGTGGCTTTGGACCTGGATGATGCGGCATAGCAACAGTATGTACAGGAGGATTTGGCACTGGAGGAACAAACGGTGGACGTCCATTTGGAAATGGAATGTCACCAGGTGCTGGCGGAGGATGTGGTGCAAATGCATCACCTACATGATTTAAATAGTTACTCAATTCGCCAAAGCTATCTTGTACTGCTTGTGTATTTTCATCTACCATATTAGTATTTATATTAGCTATCGTACGTTCCACGTTTTACAACGGATTTATCAGCTTGTATCGTATATTGAATATACTTTTTATTATCATTTTCATCTGCGAATGCTACTCTAAAATATAGTAAATTAGGTTGTGTTATTAGATTGTTTCTGTCATTCATAAAACCATAACACAAGCCTAAGTCATATATTGGCTTATCAAAAAGTAATGTTCCGTCAATATCTCGTAACATGTATTTGTTAAATGGACTTACTTCAGATTTTGGAATATTAGTATCAGATATAAAAGCAAAATACTTCATTCCATCTTGCCCATACTTTGTTCTATGCTCATATTCAAAATGTATTGTACTGTTTTTGCCAGTATTATATACATTGTTACCTTCTATGTCATATACTTGATATGCCTTTTGATAATTGTGATGAACAATTAAATAACGTGTATCATTAGCTTTGACTACACTTAATCCGCGACTGCTGTTATCTATAATTATATCGTTTTTAGGTAATTTTACGTTATTTACCAAATCAATACAATACAGTTTTTGAGTTGTTCCACTGCTTTCAGTTACACCGTATATACTCGCATGTATCAACATTTGTAAAATTATCTTTAAGTTTACAAATGCTAGCATCATCTGAAGCTTTTAGTGAAAATAATGGTTTTTCTGTAGTAAAACCATTTCGATCTATACAATAATGATCTACATATTCGGTATTATCTTGTGCAAATCGTTTAACCTTAACTAATAATCTATTGTCTAGACGCATAACGTTATCATCAAAAGCATAATGCACAGAGTCAGGTTGTTTAGTATTATCAATTTTAATGAATCTATTGTTAGATATAAGCACAGTAAAACGTTCGTTCGTACTCTTGTATATACCTGTCAACGTTATCACAACTCCAAAATCATTACTATCGTGATCAAACTGTTGAGTTCTTGAATCATTGATAACAGCATCATCTATTTCTTCATTATCGGATATCGAGTATATGTACTCATTTTTCGATATATCGAAAATGCCATATAGTTTTTTCTCGTCAGTAAATATTGGTATTATGTTTTTGCTAAAAGTTCTATAATTGTATTCTAACTTCTCTAAAATTTTCAAATAATATGGTGAATTACCATCTACGTAATCGTCTTCTGCTCCTTCACGATATTCGAGAAAATCTAAAATGAATTTTTTTCTATTACTATCATAACACGCGAATAGTGTAGTAGCATTAGCATATTGACTTAACGTGATTTTGTAAAAGCCGTTAATGTCTTGTATTTTTTTAGAAGTATTATAATTTTTAAAAATGACACCATTAATGGTAATAGTTGGCAATTCTTCATACATGCCAAGATTTGCAGAGCCTTTTTCAATCTTTACTGCCAATTCTGTTATATCATTAGAAACTTGTTCATTAGATACAAAATTGTTAAATATATTTTTGATTTTAGCTTTTACGAGTGGTAAACTAATTATGCCATTCTCTTCTAATTCTTGCGTTGTATAACCAGGATATGCTTTCCAAACTGGTACGCCCAAAATCTTAGATAGTTCTATTTCGTTATACTTATTATCACCGCTCTTATTATTTTCGTTTTCAAGATCTGGACTATGATTATAGCGATTATTGCAAACACCAAGACGTGATACACCGTTTTCATCTTGTGGCTCCATATCGAAACCAATCATCGAACGACCATAACCTGGATCGCCTGGTTTTAAGTCTTCAAAACCAGGTGCAAGCGCAAGATAAAGTTTATTACCATTACTTGCATAATTGGCAAATGTTTCTTCATCTTCAAAATAGCACCATGGATCTGCAGTACAGTACTCTAAATACTGATTTGCAGTTTCAAAATCTTTTAACAAGATAACTGTATAATTAGTTTTACCTTCGCTTTTAAAATTATTACGTTCTGCATCAGTAGCTTGTTTAATAGATTTAACAAACATACTGTGTAATTGTTCATAAGTAAACGGTGCACTTACTGTTCTATCTGCACCAATATGAGCAAGATGTTTAGTAAATTGACCTTTATGCGCCATAGTAATAAATTTTACTATAGAACGTAATTGACGAACTTTTGCTGTATCTTCATCTTCAGAATCATAATCAAGTTCGCCGTATAAAATTCTTGCAATACCTGGGACGAAATATACATCGCAACCTGAATGAACAAAATCAGCACGAAGCTTATTAAAAATTTCTCTTGTCCAGTTTTCACCGTAATCTGCTGCTAATTCGTCAGCATTTGGTAAAGACAACAATACTTTCTTCATGTATTTGTAAGCATCACCTTCTGATGCTTCAAGCAATAATTGTATATAACGCTTAAATGTATGCATTAGCTCTTCTTTTCGTCTGTTTTAGTTTGATCAAACAGGTCTAATTGTCCGCTAGGTCTTTCAAATTTAGTAGGTTTAAACGTAGCTGTTTCTGAGTCACGTATCTGTTGTGCAGCTCTGTTAATTCTATCACGTTCTGCTTTAGGAACCCATTGCCATTGTCCTTTTCTAATATGTCTAATTACACCAGAATCAATGTATATGTTTACTAACTGACCAGCGTATTTAGTTACTTTCTTTCTAGCTAATAGACGTTGTTTATATGACAAATGTCTTCTAACAACATACTTATCTTTTTCGGCTACAGGTGCGTGTTTTCTATCGAGAATCCATTCAGCAAGTGAACTTAAGAAGTTAGCATCGATAGAGTTAAAGCCTACGCCATTAAGCACGGTAGTATCTTTCGTCTGTTGTTCGTGTTCAGTTTGATACTTATAAAGCTTTAAAATTGCTTTTTCGAGATAATCGTTGTTAGTCATCAATGCTAAACGCATGTGATTGACAATTTCATCTAAATTTTTTGCTGTGCCGTCTTCAATAGATTCTGATAATAGCATATAAACCTCTTTGTATATTTATAGCAAAAAAGACTGAGCAAAGGCTCAGTCTTTGTATTTACTATTTGGAAAAAATTAGCAACCGCAGCAAGTTTTCTTGTTCTTTGGTTCTTCTGCTTTCTTTTTCTTCATATACTGTTTAAAGTGTTCGCCAATGTCTTCTTTTCCATCGACAACTTCCAAAGTGCAACCTTTATTGATATATTCTTCGAGAATTGGCAATTCATTTTCGGCAGATTCGTTTGTAATTGATTCAGTGAATAACATATAAATTCTCCTTATAGAGTTTTGAAGAAATCTCTAAATGCTTCAATAACTGCTTCTGAACAAGATTTATCATAGCCTTTATTATCAACTTTCTTCTTAAAGTCTTTTGCTGCGTTTATAATCGTTTCTCTCTTTTCTACGTACAAGCCAGTTGCTTCATTAAGAACCCAATTAGAAACGTAATTTACAGATTCGTAAATTGCATCAGAATATGCAGCTTGAGCAGATGGCATATAAACTGCATCAATTGTCAGAAGACTAAAGTCTTCGCAAACAACGTTATCTTTACCAAGGTTACCAGTTCCACGTGAAGATACACCCATACGAACACCATCATTCAATAGTGATTCGAGGATTGCACCGCAAGGTGTAGAAAGAACTTTAGCTTTTCCCATACCAAGAGTGCCATCCATGCGTAAGTCAGTAATAAGAATTGATGCTCTATCTGGGTTAATTTCACCAGAATCTGGGTGAGAAAGTTCACCAACAGCTTCATGCGATTCAATTAATCTTTGGAATTTGCCAACTTCACGTTCAATAATATGCTGTGGATAAACACGTCCATTTCTGTTACGAGTTACTGCTTGCAAGAATGGACCAGTAATATACATGTGCTGTTTATTACCGACATTTTCAGTGATTGTTTTTTGCTCAGCAATACAATCTTCATTTAAAAGTTTTAAAGGTTCGGACATAGTTACCTCTTATTAGTAATCTCCAATTTTATATTTATACTTTACGTTTTGTCATCTAATGCTAGATAGTATTTGTAAGCTTTCATACATTTTTCAACATACGGAATAGTTTCAGTAAAGAAGTGATTGATAGTTTTTTCAGAACAATCATTCTTTCTCATCCATTCGATAATCGCCTTTTTACTCATACCTTGACGAAACATTCTGTATGGAGTAGCACCACCATTAGCTCCACCATTGTATTCAGCGAATATCATTTCAATATTATTGTGCATGTGCTTCGAGAAGTAGTTAATAATATCTGCTGCTGCATAGATTGCATCTTCAACATTGCTTATGAGTTTATTCATCGAATGTGACTTATCAATCTTCTTACGTTGTTGAAGACTATTAAATGTTGTCGAAGTTATTTGCGCAATACTTTTAACACCTGTATGAGACACTGCTTCTTGGTTAAATCCAGTTTCAGTTGATAAAATTGCCAAAAGTATATTTTCGTCAATATCGTATTTATCAGCTGCTTTTACGACAAATTCTGCTATTTTTGCAGCATTTTTTCGCCCATATTTGGTCAAAATTGAGCCGGAAGTGGCTAAAATTTTTTCAGTGGTAGCTTGTATATCAAGTGAGTCATACTTAGTTTTTTCAATCTTGTTAGGTAATTTATTAAGCTTGTAACTGAACTGATCAGCATCTAAATCGTGATTATGTCTTACTTGGAATAGTGTTGGTGTTTTACTATTATATTTTGTGTCGTAACCTTGAACAGGTTTCATGTCAACGTTACCATACGCAAGACCAGCAGCTAATCCAGCCGCAGCCAATGTATTAGTCAATTTACTTTCATTTAATTCACTTTGTAGCATATAGTATTTATGCAAAAGAAAAAAGAACTGATACCGTAGTATCAGTTCTTAAAATTATCTAATTCAACGAAACTTTACAGCACTATTACATATTCTTTTGTATTGCTGAAATGTGATTTATTGCTGATTTCTTCTACTATGTAATCTTTATATTTTTCAGTTTTATCAACTACGAAAACATATCTTTTACATTTAAATCTTGTTAAACATGCGTCAATCCATTCGTCACAACTTAAATTAGTTTCAGTGTCATTCCACACTTCTTTCAGATTATATGGACTACATGTAAATAAGCAATCATATTCGCCTGTAGAGTTAAACACGTCTTGTTGAATAACTGTAGCATTTAAATCAAATTTCTTAATAATTTCGTTACTTTCTTTAACATGTGTTTCATTAATATCTTGACCAATATAGCTTTTTCCACAAGCACATACACCCAACATTCTACCACTAAATCCACTAAATGGATCAAATACATTATCATATTCTTGTAAATATGTTTTTACAATATGTTTAGCTAACATTGGATTAAACACTGAAACTTTTGGAGCAATTTTACAAATATTAAAACCTGCTGCAATTGAATGTGAACTAAGTGTTGAACTGTAAATTACTCGATTTTTTATAGCTCGCAATAATAAGTCTCTATTTTGCCAACATTCGACAGGACTTAAATTATTACCAACTTTTGATTGCCAAATGTGTTTGTGAAAATTATTTACTATACTTATGCCAACTCTTGAATGTGGATTCCAATCCCATTGTTGTAAATGCTTCAAGTCAGATGATAAACGTTTATCATCATATTCGGGATATGGAAATTCTGTTGGCATATTGCGTAGAATTGTTTGAATCCATTCATTATAGTCAATGTCATATACTTTTAAAATTTCGGAAAAACAATCTTCAAGACGTGTTTCATCACACACGATAAATTTAACACCTTCTGGTACTTTACTAAAACGTTCATGATCTGTATCTCCTCTTACGTGTTTTCCATTACTGTCTTCTGTTAAACCGTGATAATAAAGTCCATCAATTTCTATTAAAATTTGTAAATTGTTACTTTTGTCAAATATCGCAAAATCAAAATTTTTACCATTGCGCTCGTATCCATATTGAAAATTAAATTTTCTATTAGTCAAAAATTCATTTAACTTCTTTTCTGGCTTTGTCATGTTACTAGCATGTCCAAGCGCTTTTTTACTAATAGCTGGAATACAAAATGGTGAAGTAATTGTATATTGATAATTGTATTTTGTTGCTAAAGTCTGTAAAGCTTGTTCGCTGTTTGAATACCATTCGTTATCGTATTTTGCGAGTTTTGTTGCATTCATTTGTTCGATATTATTATAATTCTCAGAACCATGATTTGCTAATTTTGTAGCTTTAATTTTAGCAACAGACTGTGCTGAACCTCCTGCATTCTTACAGCCACATACAGATAAGTTTGTTTGTTCAGTTTTTTGTATAAAATCAGTACTAGCCATATAAAATTCTGTACCAAATTTATCTAAACACGTTGCTTTACGCTTATCTTTCGTAGATTGCAATTTTGTAGTATATTGCCAAAAACATTTTCTTGAACAAAATTCTCTATAGCCATGTTGTAAATCGCGATATTCAGTAGACTTTCCGCAATTTTTACAAAAACCTTCACTATCTAACTTGAAATATGTATCATAATACGTTTTTGAATCAACGTTATGTTTGCGTTTCGTATGCGTAGTTACACTACAATAGTTAGTGAATTCTTGACCACAAATTTTGCATTTAAGTTTAATATCCATTCAGTTCACCTAATATATTAGTCGCAAATATATTTATAATAAAAAACCGAAGTTGTAAAACTTCGGTTTTTAAAAATTAAGCCAGTAACTAATTACCAAACTTTAGATTCTGTTGTATTCTGGAACAAGTCCTTGAATTCAAGCAAGCGATAATAGTTTTCTGCACCCAACATATTGTCAGCGAATGCGTAACGGCTCATAACACCAATACGAGGGCTGAAATCGTTAGGATCGATTGCCTGGTTGACAAGACCTGAGATATAAGGACAGAAGATAACACCTGCATCGTTGTTTTCAGATCCCTTGAAAGCCAAGAGAACCTGACCATTATCAAGATTCAAATGTTCGTCTGTTGCATACTGGTCGCAATATACCTTGATAGAGCTGTTCAAAGTACCAACTTCTGGAGTTGCTGCGGAACCATTAACGTTTGTAACGATCTTGTTGAAGAATGGAGCTGCGCTTTGAAGAACAGTAGCCATATCTGGGCTAACAACTGCAATGTTAGCAGCAGAACGACGTGTAGCAGTACGTATCTGGTTACCATAACGCATGATCTGAGTTACGATTCCAGAGAATCTTTCCTGAGACCAACGACCTGTCCAACGATCTTCATCTGTATCAACGCCAGCGCCTTCTTTACGCTGGAATGTTTGCTTAATGCAAAGGTTCTTACAGTGACCAATTGTTTCACGGTCAAGTTCTGCAGTCATTTCATACTGAAGCATCTTAACCATTTCTGTAATCATATCAACGTTCTGCATTCTCTTAATATCTTCTGCAGATTCAATACTGAAGCTAGCACTTAGCTTTCTGCTCTTAGCAACGATAGCCTGACGGCTGATCATCATACCAAGTTCAGGCATCTTTGTGAAGTCTTCAGCACCACCACCTTGGACCTTCCAATGTTCTGCAGTTTCAGTTTCGATACCAGTACCTGCATCAGGAATACCGCTTGTGTTAGCAGTAGAGCCCGAATAGCCAGAATACTTAGAAACTGACTTCCAACCTGCTTCAACAATCTTATCTGAGTTCTTGTCCTTGTACAAGAAACGCAATGCGTATGCCAAACCTACAGGACCATTAAGTGGCTGTACACCAACTAAAGCGTTTGCAAATAGGTTAGGGAAAACACGACGAACTAGAGCCATTGCAATTGGTGCAAAGACAGCCTTACCGTCACCACCAAAAGGAATACCCTGGTTAGCACCAAGAGGTGCGCCAACGTTCATACCAAAATCTTCGTTAATTGCTTGACGGCGCTGGTTTTCCATAAGCTTTGCAGTATTCTCACGAATACTGCGATCTGGAATAGTAGCAACAGTCAACTGTTCAGGGACCTTAGTCCATTTTTCTGTAAGTTTCATTTATTCCTCCAAAAGAATAATTTTGTTGTTGTTATAGTTATTTATACAGATTGCGTATAAATTTTTATACTAATTATTGTGCATTTTCAAGATAGTGATTAGCTTGTAGCAAGAAATTATCTACATCTTGCTTGTTATCAACGGGCTTGAATTTTTCAGTGATAAAATCAGGAACTCCATCTTCGATTGCAGGTTTCTTGCGAAGAACGTCTTGACGCTTTTCGTGCAAGAGTGTTTGGTTTACAATAGGAAGCTCGTTTGTCTTATATTCGTTAATCAATTCGCAATATGTATTGATGTCAGACTTTGTAGATTCATAGTCCTTTGATTCGAAGAAGTTCTTAACTTTTTCTTTCATTTCATCGTCCATATAAGCAGTCTTTTCTGCGATAAGAGCATGCTTTTCAGCATTTCTTGCAGCTTCACTCAAACGAATATTTTCTGTCAACTGAGTCTGAAGCTTAGCTTCAAGTTCTGCAGCTCTACGATTTGCTTCCTTAAGTTTCTTTGTACCAGAAACGTTAAGAGGAACATACTGTTCTTCAAACAAATTCTGAATACCCTTAACAAGAGGAGCAATTGTTTCGTTAATAGCTGTCTTAGCGATAAGTTCTGGCTTAATGTTTTCAGTTACTGCATAAGATAAGTAATTATCGACAGCATCAACAACTTTACTTTCGATTAAAGCAAGTTCTTCACCATACTTTTCCTGGAACTTTTCAGCAAAATATTCAGTAATATATTGCTTTGTAAGCTTTTCAAGCTTTGCAATATGTTCATGAATCTTTCTATCAGCTTTACGGGCAATTGTAGCAGCTTTCTTATTACAATAAGTTTCTGCCAAAGTATTCAATTGTTCAGATTTAAGCTTAATAGCTGCATCGACTTTTTGACGTGTCCATTCATCTGCTTTTTCAGAAATAATCTTAGTTTCTTCATCTACACGCTTTTTAACTTCAACGTCAAATGATTCTTTGATAGTCTTAAGATCTTCTTCGGAAATGTTTGCTGCTTGTTTAAGCTTTTCTAGGATTTTATTCATAATTTTCCTCCAAATGTAAATATTTGCTTATGTAATTATTTATACTACCAAAAAATGATATTTATACTTAGCGCCCGATGTGACGTCTAAATACGCTACTAAAATTACCTTCTAAGGATACCCAAGGAATCGAAATCTGTAATGTATGGTCGCTAGCTTTGTAATTAAATTCTGCAGCCTCTCGATTTACTCGAATTGGTACAAATAATTCAATTTTATTGAAAATTTGTTCTTCAAGACCATCAATGTAATTATCGAATAGAATTTCATACAAAGGACTAAACAACGGTGCATTGAATAAACATTCACCAGGCATTGTAGTAATAATTACTTCAATAGCTTGGTTAATTGCATCTACACCGTATAAATCTTCATCACAAGAACGTCCATTTAGGTCAGCAAATGGGTTTTCAACAGTTTGCGGTTTAGTAATTGTACTAAAATTTGCGTTTGCAGAAAGTGGTAACATAATCTATCCTTAATATTTATTCAGTACAAATGTAGTATCTGACATAGCGTTAATTACGCTCATTTTATTATCAATGTCGTTGTTCAATTTTTCGTCTGTTCCATTTACCAACGAATCAACGACATAGCTCATAGAAACAAGTTGACCATCTTCTGTCCAATAAAAACGATTCATAGAATCTGTAGTTAATTCAACATCAGAAGAGCTAACATAAATAGTTGAACCATCTCCGCTTGTACCATCTGGGAAGAAAATATCAGTTAAGTCAATCGTTTCAACTTCTGCTGGATTTGCATATACGACTTTATCGTCTTTCACTTTTAAGAATTCGAGAATTGAATCAAATGATAAGTCAATATTTGCGAATCTTGAACCAATTCTTGACATTGCATCTGCAAGAGCAGAACCAAATGCTGCTGCATCATCGAATGTAGATTTGAACCACTTAACACCTGGAATTGCATTCCAGTCACCTCTATCGTATGCACGTTTTGTATCTCTTACAAAGTTTGCCAAGTTATATGCGTTTTGAGCATTTGCTAAGTTCTTAGATGTAATAC
>ENA-UOOK01006348-UOOK01006348.1-fermentation-metagenome-genome-assembly--contig:-NODE-6348-length-11373-cov-3.663191_pt1 | contig 11373 bp, 8 predicted proteins | sample MGYA00245777_ERZ724023 | MGnify/ENA primary metagenome ERZ724023 (study PRJEB28704, sample SAMN03018312) | fermentation metagenome | biome: anthropogenic terrestrial biome; feature: soil; material... | reverse complement strand
TCCAGCGCATTCGGTCACTCTGCCAATCTTCCTGACGGGTGCAAAATTACAATTAATTTCGGACAAAACCAAGAATCTTTAGAAAAATTATTCGAAACTCAAATCTGACAGCCTTTTTCGTAAGGTCTCGGCATCCCTCTTCCGGATAGCCAGGACCAAACAGCAATTCGTATCAAAAGCCTGACTGACAATTCTTGGATTCATCTCCTTGACAACGTGCATTACGGCATTCATCATCGGATAAGGGAAACGATAAGTAATCTGTTCCTCAACAAACTTCCTAATATGTCCAGAATGATTCAGGGCATCCTCGGCAGCGGTGCGGTAGGCTCTGATCAATCCGCCAGTACCGAGATTGACCCCACCATAATAGCGGATAACATAAACGGCAACATCAGTCAGTCCATGACTGATGATCTGACCAAGAATCGGTTTCCCTGCCGTTGAAGAAGGCTCTCCATTATCCACTGCACGGAACTCCTTCTGCTCTGGCCCGAGAATATAGGCATAGCAGATATGACGTGCATTATAATATTTTGTCTGATAAGATTTTAACAGCACCCTCACTTCATCTTTTGAGGTGACATGATGTGCAAAGGCGAGGAACTTACTTCGCTTCTCGGAGTAAAATCCCTCGCCTATACGATTTATTGTGATATATTCATCTACCATACCGAATAGCTCACATTGATCCACTTATGGTCAGGAAAGCAGATGAACGATAAGGCCAGAACGAAGTTTGGGCTCAAACCAGGTTGCTTTCGGAGGCATAATCTTACCACTGTCTGCAATATTCATAATCTGCTTCATGCTCACCGGATATAAAGCCAGTGCCCATCGCATCTCACCACTATCCACCCGCCGTTTGAGTTCTTTCAGCCCTCTCAGACCACCGACGAAATCAATTCTCTCATCCGTACGAAGATCCTTGATCCCCATCAGATCATTGAGAATCAACCGTGAAGAGATGTCTACATCCAGTATACCGATCGGATCCTTGTCATCAAAAGTTCCAGGACGGGCTTCCAACCTGTACCAGTTACCATCCAGATAGAGACTGAACTCATGAAGCCGGACAGGTTTGTATTCTTCCGGCCCCATCTTCTCCACCGTAAAGTTCTCAGACAGAGCCTTGAGAAATCCTTCCTGTGTCATCCCGTTGAGATCCTTGATGACACGGTTATAGTCCAGGATTGTCAATTGCGAGGCCTGGAAACAAACTGCCATGAAGTAGTTGTACTCTTCCTTTCCGGTATGATCAGGGTCATTTTCCGCCTTCTCTTCACCCACACGTGCAGCTGCAGCCGTACGATGATGACCGTCAGCAATGTACAAGTTAGGAATCTCGGCAAAAGTACGGGTGATCGTCTGAATATCATCCGGATCACTGATGACCCAGAACTGATGACGGAAACCATCCAAAGGAGCAATAAAATCATACACCGGCCGAGTAGTTGCATAACGCATCATCAGATCGTTCAGCACCCGGTTGTCCGGATAGGCAAGGAATACCGGTTCCATATTTGCGTTAGTGGCGCGGATATGCTTCATCCGGTCATCTTCTTTGTCCTTCCGGGTAAGCTCATGTCTCTTGATCACCCCATTAAGATAGTCTTCCACATAAGCTCCGACCACCAGCCCATACTGGGTCCTCCCGTTCATGGTCTGGGCATAGAGATAATAGTCCTCATGAGAATCCTGGACCAGCCATCCCTTTTCACGAAACTTCTTAAACTGTTCAGCAGCACTTTTATAGACCCTTGGATCATATTCTGAAGTACCTTCCGGGAAATTGATCTCCGGTTTAATAATATGATAGAGGCTCATCTCATCATCTCCAGCCTCAGTTCTCGCCTCTTCCGAATCAAGGACATCGTACGGGCGACTTTCGATTTTTTCCACCATACTAACAGGCGGACGAAGACCTCTGAAAGGTTTTATTTTAGCCATTATCAGTGTTTGGAATTATTTGTTGACTTGAAATTTCACACTTCCATCTTTCAAGAAAGCATCTATCTGCTTAGCCGCAGCAACCCCCGCATTGATATTTGCCTCAGCCGTCTGGGCCCCCATCTTTTTGGGTGTCGTAAAGAACCGGTTTCCGAATTTCTCGAAATCAGCTACAGCAGCAGGTTTCAAGTCTGTGATGTACTTCAAATCAGAACGATCTGCAAGCAGGCGGAGTAATTCAGGTTCATTGATAATCTCAGTACGAGCTGCATTGACCAGAATTCCATTCTCCGGCATCAGATTAACGAGTTCGTAGTTAATACTGCCAACCGTCTCAGAAGTAGCCGGGATATGCAAGCTCACGATATCACTGTTATGGAAAAGTTCTTCCTTAGTCTTACAAGCACGGACACCAGCAGCCTCAATATTAACAGCAGGACAGAACTCATCATAAGCAGAGATCTCCATGCCAAAGCCTTTTGCAATACGTGCTACATTCCGTGCCACATTACCAAAAGCCAGGAGTCCCAGCCTTTTACCTTTAAGTTCCGTTCCCGGTTTCCCGTTATAAAAATTACGAAGCATGTACACCAGCAGTCCAAACACAAGTTCAGCCACTGCATTGGCGTTCTGTCCCGGCGTATTCTCCACGATGACCCCGTTGGACTTGGCATGAGCCAGATCAATAGTATCATAACCGGCACCCGCACGGACAATGATCTTCAAGTTTTTTGCAGCATCCAGTACTTCTGCATCAATCTTATCCGAACGGACAATCATGCCCTCCGCATCGGCTACAGTCTTTAAAAGCTGTGACCGATCAGTATACTTTTCGAGCAGGACCAGTTCATTGCCCGCCTCTTTGACTTCTTTCCTGATTCCTTCTACAGCTAAGGGGGCAAAAGGTTTTACCGTTGCAACTAATATTTTTTTCATTATTATTATTTCTTGTTTACTGTTCAGCTTCGAAATCTTTCATTGCCTTGACCAAAACATTAACCCCTTCCACTGTCATTGCGTTGTAGCAACTAGCACGGAAACCACCGACAGAACGGTGTCCTTTAATACCAACGATGCCACGAGCTGAAGCAAAATCAAGGAACGGTTTTTCAAGATTCTTATAGTCATCATTCATCACGAAACAGATATTCATCAAGGAACGGTCTTCTTCCTTGGTCGTACCACGAAAGAGTTTGTTACGATCAATCTCACCATACAGGATCTTCGCACGCTCATGAGCCCGGCGGTCCATCTCCTTGACGCCACCTTCCTTCTTCACCCAGCGCATGGTCTCAAGCAGGCAATAGATAGGAACGACAGGAGGAGTGTTGAACATAGAGCCTTTCTTTACATGAGTACGATAGTCAATCATCGTAGGCAACTCACGAGGAGCACGTCCAAGTTTGTCGTTCTTGACAATGATCAGCGTAACTCCTGCAGTAGACAGATTCTTCTGGGCACCAGCATAGATTGCATCATATTTGCTTACATCTACCGGACGGCTCATAATATCTGAACTCATATCCGCAATCAAAGGAATAGGCGAATCAAGATCCTTGCGGATTTCAGTGCCATAGATTGTATTGTTAGTCGTGATATGCAGATAATCGGCATCAGCAGGAATGCTGAATTCTTTCGGAATATAGGTATAGTTAGCTTCTTTTGAGGAAGCCACCTCAACAGTCTCGCCGAAATGATGAGCCTCCTTTTCGGCCTTGGCAGCCCAACTTCCCGTATTCAAATAAGCGGCTTTCTTGATCAGGAAATTGGCTGGTATCTCCATAAATTGCGTCGAAGCACCACCACCGAGAAAGAGAACCGAATATCCGTCAGGGATATTGAGCAATTCTTTGATCAGTGCTTCACTCTCGTCAACGACAGCCTGGAAGTCACTGGAACGGTGGCTAATCTCCATCAATGAAAGACCTGAACCATTGAAATTTAAAATCTGCTTTGCAGTGTTTTCAATTACTTCACGTGGAAGCATTGCTGGACCTGGATTAAAGTTGTACTTCTTCATCTGAATAAATATTAAAATTTAAGTTATATCTTCTGAATGATCTTCAGATCTGATATCTGTTATTTTTCAACTTCAGAAATTGATTCTCAGTTTTTATTTCTTTATTCGTCATCATAACGTCACGAAGCAAGGATGATTCTATGAATCAAACAGGCAGTACCATTACCTGACCTCTTCTACGACGGTATGAACGCCCTTTATTTTTTCGCCCTGTGTCTGCCGGAGAACCTGATGAAGTTTGGATCGGGAAACAGCAGCATAAGCATAGCGGTCAAAAACATCTATCCTGCCGATTTCCTCTCCCTTCAAGCCCCCCTTCTTACAAAGGAACCCCACGATATCACCTCTTGATACCTTATCTTTCTTACCCTTGCCGATATAGACCATAGACATCTTCGGCAAAGCGGGTTTCTTCTCTTGCAAATCAGGAGACAAAGGAAAATCATCCACTTCTGCATCCACATATTCCGGAACCTGTTCTTCAGGACCAAGGAGGAAGAACGAGCGACCGGAACACTTCCAGCGTGCAGTCCTTCCCACCCGATGAACAAAATCATCCTCCGTTTCGGGGAGATGATAATGAATGATATTATCAATATGTAAGATATCGAGCCCTCGTGAAGCCAGGTTTGTGCTCACAAGAACCGTTGCACTTCCATTAGCAAACTTATACAGAGCCATTTCCCGCTCCTTTTGTTCCATGCCTCCATGAAATGAACTGATAATAAACCCTTTTTCTGCCAGAAATTGACTCACTCGCTCTACAGAATCACGAAAATTCACAAAAACAATAGAGCTCTCATTCCCCAATGCCAACAAGAGGAGTTGAAGCGTACTTAGTTTATCTTTCTCCTGAGATCTCACCTTATAGATCCGCACCCTGTCCGGAACCTGTTCTTCTCTCTCTCGGAAGTCAACACGTATCGGCTGCCTTTCCTTTGGGGATAGTTTTAAGAAAGAAGGAAGTTGTTCCGCCTCTGTTGCGGAAAGTAATATATGCCGTTGCACGAAAGGGAGTTTACCTATCAGGATGCTCATCTCTTCCTCAAAGCCCATATCCAGACATTTATCAAATTCATCAATAACAAGGAAATGTACATTGGTTGCAGAAATATTCCCTTTCATCAGATGATCATTCAGCCGCCCGGGAGTTCCGAAGAGGATCTGAGGTTTTCTCTCTTTCAATTTACGATGTTCCTCCATAGCCGTCCGGCCTCCATAGCAGGCCATCGTCCTGATACCCGTTCCCATACTCTCCAGAACAGAAGCCGACTGCAAAGCCAGTTCACGTCCGGGAACGATAACGATAGCCTGGAGCTTGTCACTCGAGTAGTCAAGCAGTTGTACAAGGGGCAAGAGATAGGCCAGTGTCTTCCCCGACCCTGTGGGTGAAAGGATTACGACATCTTCCTCAGAGTGCAGGATGGCCTTCTGCGCTGCCTCCTGCATGGCATTTAAGGTAATATTTAATTTCCGGGTTATCGAATCAATATTTTGCATTTACTTATTTTCCAATAGTTTATCAATTTCGTCAAATTCTTTGCCCATATTCAAGTTGAGATAGATCGTATATAGCGGCAAAGCCCATTTGGACTTATCTTCAGGTTCCAGTTCGCGGTAATGAACCAGATAAGGAAGTGCCTTACGATAGTATTCCAACATCCTGTTCCGTTCTTTCCTGGATGTGGACATACTTTTGTCCAACTCTACAGCCTGGTTAAAATAGGCCAGGCCTGCATTCAAATAAGCACCTGCTATAGCCGGATGAGCTTTCAGACTATCCTTGGAAAAATTCTTGGTATCAGCAAGAATTGAATCACAGAGGTCAATACATGCCGGATACTGCTGGGTATTCAATAGCAGGGTACTTTTCGTAAAACGGTAGATCAGTGATTTGGGACGTTCCTTCAAAGCTCGATCAGTTGTCTCTATAGCAGCCTTATAATTTCCCTGTTTGACATCATAATCCACCAGACGCGGGAAAAAAAACGGAAAAGAAGGATATTTGGAAAAACCCTCCCTCAAGGAACTGACATATCGTGCCGTATCCCCCTCCAGGCGATAAGTATCTGCTAAATATTGCAACATATAAACATAATGAGCTGTATCTTTCAATGCCAGATAAGCATGATGAAGCGTTGCTTTAGGGTCCCTCATCTTATATCCGCAATAGACAGCCCAGTAGGCAGCTACCGGCAACTGATGATCGGTATCAGCATATTTATATTTCCGGAATAAAGATTCCCGCGCGCATGAGATATAAGAGGTAAGAAAGTCATATCCATCCTTATAATTCTGTTTATGAATAAAATAGAGACCGCCGTTATAGAGATTCGGCCGAATCATATTCAGAAACTGGGCATGGACATCCCGAAATTTAAATTTCACCTTTTCTCTTTTCCCTTTATGTGAAGATGCTTCAAGAGAATCCAGACTGACGGCTACTTGAAATAGCCTCCGTGTCTTCATAAAAAGAGCTGTAGTATCATATTGTTGTTTCAGATAAAGCTGCTCATTCCCCTGTTCATACTGTTTATGCAACACATCATACAGAGTAGTCCATATCTTCTCGTTCTGCCGGTTGGCAGAATCATCCAGGAGTTTTTCCATTGACTGTTGGGCCGCATCAAGATTTTTCCCTGATTTCAGCAAATCACGCGCTGCAGAAATTGCCTTTTTCTGACCAAAGGCATTCCCCGCACATAAGGCACAGGCCAGACAAAGTAAAAGATATTTCCAGTGTATCCTCATCCACAATCTCCTCCTATTACACAATCTGTCTTTCATCATAATAAAGACTTAACTTCCCGAGCCTTTTTCTTTTCCCCCAGTATGTAGTATACCTGATAAAGAGCCTTTCTCCAGTCTACTGTCTTGTAAACGGGGTCCAGCACCCGGGCTTTTTCCAAATAATTCTTGCTGCATTCAAATACAGCCAACACTTTTTCCTTGTTATTTTTATCTAATCTGCCATGACTATCTTGCAAAGAATCTTTCAAATCCATAGCCTTGGAAGAATAGCAAATCCCCACATTATAAATAGCTTCGACAAATGAACTGTCTAATTCAACAGATTGCTGGTAACTGCCGATGGCTTCATCCCATCGGTGCTTCCGCATCTGCATCTCACCCTTCAAGGCCCAAATCTTCTTGTCCGCCGGATTTTCACGGAGTTCATCATCAATAAAATCCTCCATCTCGCTTATATGCCCCGGACTCGAATAATAGTCCAACAAAGGTTTAAAGAACGCCAGATCTTTAGGGTCCATCCTGTGGAGTTCAAGAGCAGCAATAATAAATTTAGTGGAATCAGCGCTATCTTTCATGAGATGCTCCATACATCCAATTTTAATCTCAGCCGCCCGTTCAGCTACTGAACTGTCCTTAAGAGCAAGGTCAGCATAATATTGAGCAAGGTTATAATAACCTTTTCCGTAAGCTTTTCGAGAAGCCTCTAAAGATTGCTGCCCCGTTTTCGGAAAATCGGATTTCTCTTGACTTTTCAGAGAAACGACGCAGAAAATCAAGAAAAAAGGAATTATAACCTTCTTCATGCTTGTTATCAATTAGGTGACAAAGTTAATAAAAAAACATGAAAGCCCCAAATTTTTTCCATTTTGTTAGGTTATTGAACAGACAAATTGCAAAACATCTGCATTTCTATTTCAATTCTGTCATCTATCGCCGTTATTAGATGAACAAATGACCGAATAAGAACAGAATATCCTTTTCCGGTCATAATCACTTATGGACTAAAAAGCCTTAACTAGAAAACGGGATGATCCTTTTTGAAAAGACCATCCCGTGTCAAATGATTACATAAGTACAGAATCACTTATCTTTTTCAGCTTCTTTGGTCTTCGGATCAGCCTCACCATAACGGGCATAGTAAGCAGAATACCGGTTGTAGCCCCAGTTTACCTGTTGCTGCTTAGGATCCAACTCCTTGCATTTGTCATAGTCTTTAATGGCCTCATCAAGGAGAACATTAGAACTTGCCGTTGCCTTTGAAGTGACGGCCCGGTTATAATAGCAGATTGCGAGAGAATACCATGCGAGAACGACCTTAGGATTTGTATCCAGAATACTTTTCAGAATAGGGATCGCATCATTATATTTCTGAGTCATCATCAGGTTGTTCGCCTTATAAAACAGAGCCACGAAATTTTTAGGATCCTTCGTAAGCACATCGTCAATGATTTTTTCGCCGGCCTCTCTGCCATTCAGTCTGGATTCCACCTGGATCAAGTTCTCGAGAACTGTACTATTCGTAGGATCCTGTGCAAAGAGAACATGGAGTTTCTCCGCAAATTTCACTGAGTCAGCTTTTGTTTGCAAGGTAGAACTCATGGCACGAAGTTTCAGATCAAAAGCTGGTTTTGCATAAGTGGAATCGCCCTTTGCAAAGTCAGTATATTTCTCAACTTTATCATAATCTTTGGCATTCAGGGCAAAGATTGAAGAGAAATAAGCAACCTGTCCGATATACGGTTTTTCTGTTGCGGCCGGAATAGGTTTAAAGAATGGGTTATCATGCGTATCAAAATACAAGGACCAGTACTTCAAAGCCTTGGGTTGGTCTTTTTGCATATAATATCCACCATAATTAATCATATTCAGACGAGCACTCCCTAGACGGGTAGAATTAGCATCTTTGAACTTAGGTTTGACTTTACCTTTTTCATTAGGCATCTCGTCATACTTATCACATTCCAGACCTGCTTCAATCGCATTATATGCAGCATCAGCCATCCCTAAGGTATCAACCGGAGTACCATTCTTGCCCATAGCCTTCATTGCCTGGTTCGTAGCCATCGTAGAGGATTCCGTCTGATACTTGGCAAAAGCAAGATCGCAAAGTTTATTATAGGCCTTTGCTTTTTCTTCATTACTGGCCAGAGAATTCAGGTTCTGTTCGATAAGTTGCTTACACTCATCATAGGTTTTAGATTTCATGATCGTCTTTAGGCCATCACTATCCCCGGCAAAGACGGCAGATGCACAGAACAGCATCATAGCCGCAATCATTAACTTTTTTTTCATACTTATTTTACTTTAAAGGTTGTTTTATTCTAAATCCGTGTTGGGTAGTCCAGGATCTGAGGAATTCTCTCCATCATCGGATTCATCCTCACCGGAAGTTGAACCGTCAGCAGATCCTTCTCCGCCAGAAAGATCATCCGATCCCGAACGGCCACCAGAAACGACATCCGCAATTCCATCCTGTTTGATCTCCTCACTCTTTTTTGCCCATAAGGCACGACTTTCCTCTTCTGCAGTAACTTCAAGCTCACTGCTCATGACCTTGCAGACACCGGCGATCACATCATTTTTCTTAGCAAGATTGATCAGCCGCACGCCTTGCGTAACCCTGCCCATGATCCGGACGTCAGCGACAGCCAGTCGGATGACGATACCACTCTTATTAATAATCATCAAATCATTCTTGTCCGACACGTTCTTGATCGCAACGAGTTTGCCGGTTTTCTCCGTAATGGTTAAGGTTTTCACACCCTTTCCTCCCCGGTTGGTAATACGATAGTCCTCAACGGAAGAACGCTTGCCATATCCTTCTTCACTCACCACCATGACACTTTCCTGTTCAGGATCATTGATGACGATCATGCCTATGCAAGCATCCGAATCAGGATCGAGTCGTATGCCCCGTACTCCCGTAGCTGTACGCCCCATAGGACGAATGGCATTCTCATTGAAGCGCACGGCACGTCCATTACGATTAGCCATAATCAACTCATTATGGCCATTTGTCAGGCGGACATCTACGACCTCATCCCCATCAACGATATTAATGGCAATAACACCATTGGCACGAGGATGAGCATACTGATCCAGGCAGGTCTTCTTCACTGTTCCCATCTTAGTAGAAAAGACGACATAATGAGTAGTAATAAATTTTTCATCATGCAATCCTTTTAATCTGAGGAAGGCATTCACCTGATCATTTTTATCAATATTCAAAAGATTCTGGATGGCACGTCCCTTGGCATTTTTATCCCCTTCCGGGATCTCGTAGCATTTCAGCCAATAGACACGTCCCTTCCGGGTAAAAAGCAACATGGTCTCATGCATGGTTGCCGGATAGATGAATTCCGTAAAGTCTTTGTCACGGGTACGGGCGCCCTTAGCTCCCACTCCGCCACGAGCCTGTTCCCGGAACTGGTTGAGCGGAGTACGCTTGATATAACCTAAATGACTGACAGTGATGACAACAGGATCATTCGGATAGAAATCTTCCGGGTTAAACTCCTCAGAAGAATACTTGATTTCGGTCCGGCGGGGATCGCCAAACTTCTCCTCAACCTCACGGAGATCATCTTTCATAACTTTTTTGCACAGTTCCGGATCATCGAGAATTTGCTGATAATAAGAAATCTTCTTCTCCAGGTCACTATATTCAGCATGTAACTGATCCATCCGAAGACCGGTAAGCTGGGAAAGCCTCATATCAACAATAGCCTTACTCTGAAGTTCGTCCAGGTTAAACCGCTGTTCCAGATTATGCTGGGCGTCAAGCGGAGTCTTGCTCCCCCTGATCAGATGTACTACCTCATCTATGTGGTCGCAGGCGATAATCAATCCCTCAAGGATGTGGGCACGTTCCTGGGCTTTCTTCAGATCATATTGTGTTCTGCGGACAGTCACTTCATGACGATGCTCCACAAAATACTTCACGCAATCTTTCAGACTCAGCAAGCGGGGACGGCCCTTGACCAAGGCTATACAGTTTACGGAAAAAGAACTCTGCAACGCAGTCATCTTGAACAGTTTGTTCAGAATAACATTCGCATTGGCATCCTTCTTGATATCGATGACGATCCGCATGCCCTGACGGCCAGACTCGTCATTTGCATTGGAGATACCTTGGATCTTTCCTTCTTTGACCAACTCGGCGATATATTCAATAAGTTCTGCCTTATTGACACCGTATGGAATCTCAGTAATGACAATTTTGTCATGGCTCTCGTCGCTCTCAATATTAGCCTTAGCCCGCATCACGATTCTTCCACGACCGGTCTCATAAGCCTGACGCACACCCTGGATACCATATATATAAGCCCCAGTTGGAAAATCCGGAGCCTTGATATATTTCATCAACCCATCCAGATCAATATCAGGATTGTCGATATAGGCGCAGCAACCATCTATTACCTCATTGAGATTATGCGTGGGAATGTTCGTGGCCATCCCCACAGCAATACCGGACGAACCGTTAACCAAAAGATTAGGCATACGTGAAGGCAGCACGGAAGGCTCTTTTTCACTGCCGTCATAGTTATCGATAAAATCTACCGTTTCTTTGTTAATGTCAGCCATCATTTCCATAGAAAATGGCTTGAGCTTGACTTCGGTATAACGCATGGCAGCTGCGGAATCACCGTCCA
>ENA-UOOK01006347-UOOK01006347.1-fermentation-metagenome-genome-assembly--contig:-NODE-6347-length-11374-cov-4.386607_pt1 | contig 11374 bp, 7 predicted proteins | sample MGYA00245777_ERZ724023 | MGnify/ENA primary metagenome ERZ724023 (study PRJEB28704, sample SAMN03018312) | fermentation metagenome | biome: anthropogenic terrestrial biome; feature: soil; material... | reverse complement strand
GACCATCCCGATAACCTGAAAGGTAAGGTTCAGTATCCCTGCAGCCAGGTCTTCCTTTGTTGCCGTCTCCACTATCTTTCCGAAGTTCGAGGCGGTGTACTCCTTGTTGAGGAAACCTATATTGCTTTCGGCGATGTCACCGATGTGAAGATCGACATTCCTTACATTGCCGGTGGATGCATAGCTCATTATTGTATCAAAGTCGGATGTGTTGAGCATCTCGCGGGCCAGTCCGATGATTGTTCCGCCACCCACCCCGGTGCCGCCCAGGTGGGTTATCCTGCCGTTGTCGACTTCAAGAATCGCCGTTCCGGTGCCTATATTTGAAATGATGATCCGGTCTTTTTTTGCAAGATATCTACCGCCTGTTCCGATTGCAGTCATCTCGTCGATGCGGTTGGTGCTGATGCCGAAGAGGTCGCCCGGGATCCTTGATGCTCCGGCCCCGGTGATGTTGATCTTCTCGATGTTACTTAAGTTCAGATGATTCTCGACAAGCAGTTTCCCGAATGCTCCCGTCGCCGAAGTTATCGCATCGACGGCTCTGGTCTTCACCTTGATTATATCCGTTCTGCCATTCATGGCCGCCACCTTTGTGGTGGTGCTTCCGATATCTATACCTATTAGACAATTCATTCTGTAATAATCAATATATACATAACTCATATCAGTGTCTTCAGTACTTCCGTCAATTATAACTGCCGGAATACCACTGTGTTTAATATTGTTCATGAATTCAATTTCGCTAAAGCTTTTGGCTGGATCTATATGTAATAAAAGAATTACACCGTCAATCTGCCTCTGATTATATAATTCTGTTATCTTAAGCCCTTTAGAATCATTTTTTATGTTGCAATATGTAACTGAATAACCATTTCGTTGAGCAATATTGTCAACTCCTTTAAGGACATCGGTGAATACTGAATCTGATACATCCCAGAAGGTAGCAAGACCAATAACCATGGACTTGTTTGTTCTCATGCTTCGTGCAATACTATTAGGTATATAATTAAGACTTTTTGCGGCATCAATGACTCTTACCCTTGTTTCATCAGAAATGGAAACATTGGGGTTATTGTTCAACACATATGAAACTACCGATATGCTGACTCCTGCTTTTTTAGCTACATCTTTAATTGTTATTGCTTTCATAACCTCACCTTTTGATGTAATACAATGATTGCAAATCATGCAACCGATAATTACTTTTAACATATTACTATGTATTATAACCGATACATAGTATATAACCTGTAACATTATCAAAGAAACGTTTCTATAGATATAGTACAATAGGATCATTCATGTGTCAATAGGTTTTTGAAATTTTAATGTTTTTACAGAATTGTAATAATTTTCGAAGGACAAAGAAGCAAGAGGAATGTGTTGCCGTTCCTCTTGTTCCTCTGCCATTTGTAGAACATTTATTTTTTATTCATCCTATTGTAACAGCCCTGGGCAATTTCAATGTATCTATCCAAACCCATTTGATCTAGATCTTTAATATATTTATCCCAATCCTTTTCTATATCAAGATCACCAACAATAAATCTGGCAAGAGATTCGTTGACATATGTGTTGATTGTATTTTTAATATCGGTAATCTCATCAAGTTCCTCATCATCGAATATAAGTTTATCAACAGTTTGAGGAGGTTTCTTGCCAATATAATTCGGAACAGCTTTTGTTACCATAATTAACCCAGCTAGAGGATCATTCATATCCATAACGATTCCATCCATCATTTTTGATGGGATAAACCACGGATTTCCACCAGCCCAGATGATATTATTACTTGTACCCCATACAGTTTTATCTTGTGTAATCGATGCAGGAATCTTCAAATCTGTTAAAGTTGCAAATAACGACTTACTACCTTCTGGTGCATAATTCCAATGCTCGCCTTTAATTCCATATCTACCCCTTAGACTTGCTTCTTCCATCCAAAAGAAATCAAACAACCTGAAAGCAATTTCTGGATGCTTACAATACTTTGTTATGTACGTGTTAGCGTTATTTGTTGGGGGTACATATGGGGAATAGCATATACCATCAGGACCTGTAAGAGGAGGCTGAGCTACATATTCGAGCTTTTTGACATTAGTATTACTAAAGCCTCCTGAAGGTGCGCCCGGCCAAAGACCCACTATTGTAGGTTTGTCTTCTGGAAGATCAGTAAGAGACTTGAACTGTGCAGCATCTTGTGAAAATGTAAGTGGTGAGAATAACGATTCTTTGCATAGCTTGCGCATATATCTAAGTCCTTCACGCCATCCTTCCTTATTGTATGCAACATCAAGTTTCCCGTTATCTACCAGCCAACGGTCATTTCCATCATCATAAATAAATGCATTCATAATGATTTTTTGAGGAAACTGGTCTGAACGGCTTTTAGAGCCTATAAGTGGAATCTCATCTTCTTTGTTGTTTCTATTCGGATCTTGTTCTTTGAAAGCTTTTAAAATATTGTACATATCATCGGTAGTTTTTGGAATATCAAGACTAAGAGTATCAAGCCATTTTTTGTTTATGTACCATCTACCGGACCATCTATCATATATCTGATCGGAGTAAGATGGAAAACCATATATGTTACCATCCGGTGAGGTAATATATTTCAATACATTTTCTCTTTCGATAGGATCTTTAATTACCTTAAGACCTTCATTAAAATAGTAGGAGTATTTCTTAAAATAATTATTTAGTGCAAGTAGTACGCCATTTCCTCCATAATTAAAACGACCTTTGTCAGAGATTCCAAAGCCCATTAATACTTCAGGCAGTTCCGAATTAGAAGATATCATAATTTCAAGTTTCTGCGCAGCATCTGTTGAAGGAAAAAGTTCAAAGTTGAGTTTAATATTTGTCTGTTCCTCAATCCATTTTGTGAAGGCATTATCTGTGTAATCAGTTATAAGGGTATGCTGAGGAATACCAAGCTTTAATGTAACTGGTTCTTCAACTATAGGAAGAATTCCCGGTGTCGTCATATTCGTTACGCTAGAATTTTTCAGATCAGGTGGGTTGGTTTGAGAGTTTTCCTGAGCATTATCAAGTGCTGATGCATCTTGCTGGCTTTTAGCACATGAAGTTAATAGAAGTGTGATAGCAATAAATATTACTATTGTTTTTGCTAATAATTCTTTTCTCATTTCATTACCTCCATAATTATTTATTATTTTCCCAGAGCAAATATAAATCATATAAACCAAATAAAATCTGTTCGGGAAGCTAACTATATTTTATTATTCCTCCATGAAATAGAAAAGTGGAAAATCTTAAATGATGGGATATTTGTATCATTCCAGTAGATGAAATAATCAAAAAGCATGGAAATTCATTACCAGAGGCTTGAAATTCATTGATTTGTCAGAAGTAAATATATATAATTTATAATATAATAAGATAAAAAGAAGGTGAATTGTGTGAATATATTGAGAAGGCTGCTAAAACTATCTACATTTTATAAATTCATGCTTATGTATTTTACCATTGTAATGATTATAATTGGTACCTCATGCCCCCTTTATTATAAAATGCTTGATATAGCAAGGACAAATACAGTTACAGAATATCACAGTTCTCTCAAACATCAAACGGATAATTTTGATAAAATTTTAAACGATATATATAATGTAGCTACTATATTAAATAGAGACAACCAATTAAGTGAGATAAAACTCTTTAAAGGAAATGATATACCAACTCCATTTCATATAAAAATGAATAATATATCCAATATTTTTAAAAACCTTCTTCTTCCTGTTGATATCATTGATGAAGCATTTATTTTGTTTAGTAATAGTAATATACTCATAACAACAACAAGAAGCTTTTTGGATAAAACTGATTATTTTAAGACATTCATGCAATATGATGATATAAGTTGTGATGAAATTTTGAATTTAGCACATTCAGATAAATATCAAAAGTGGTTTATAATGACAAAACCAATTACATTATTCAATACAGGCACCAAGGAGAGATTAACATTTTTAACCAGGCTTTCAACCCAATCTACTCATTTCAATACTGCAATTATGTGTTCAGTAATAAGTAAACAGAAGATACTGAATATATTTAATATTGATAAGCTTCCATTAGAAGCTTTTATATATATAACTGATAATGACGGAAATATTATTCTGAAACATAACTATCCTGATAATTTAGCGCTTTCGCTTAAGCAAAGTATAATTGAAAAAACAATTAATAATAAAGTATATACCGCTATAAGTGAAACTTCTAAAAATGTTAAGTGCAATGTAGTGCTTGGAATACCAAATTCCTATTTCCATGATACATTAATTCCCATAAAACAATTGATTTACAGATATATATTTACAGCTATATTATTTGGAATAATTATATCTGTATTTTTTACAATAAAAAGTTATGCACCTATAAAAGGATTACTCAAATGGATATTAGACTTAACTCCATATAAAGATTATAAAAAGAATGAGTTTGAGTGTATTAAAGAGGCTTTTGATAAAATCAATCTTTCCAAGGCGAATCTGTTATGTGAAGTAAAATCCATGGAAGATATTCTAAAGAACAACTTATTTTCAAGATTATTAAGAGGAAATATACACATTAAAGATGAAAGAGACATAACATTAAGATATATTCCGCAAGTTGAGGGGTCATATAGAGTTGCTGCAATAAATACAAGATTCAATATTTATAAGAACAATGATACCTCTTATACAGTGAGTATGTTGAATGTTATGATTTATAATCATCTGAAGGAGAGTTTATATGATGACTTTGTTATTAGTCCAATTGATGCTAGTTTGATAGTAGTATTAATACCTGAGTCATATAAAGATCAAAAACATAATCTGTTTATTTCAACTATTAATGAAATAAATAAAAAAATGTATCAATTACATAGGGTGAAAGTAATAGTTGGAATAAGCGATTTGAGTACAGGTATTGACCACATACCAACAGCATTTAACAAAGCACGTTTCTGCCTGATGCTTACAGACCCACAATCAGATATAGTTGTAACAAATTTTAAACGGTCAAACGAATCAGATAATTCACATTTAATTGATATTAACAAAATGCAAAAAATATATGAGTTAATTCTTATAGGAGAGAGCATAACAATTAACAGCCTATTAGATGAGATTGTTGATTGCCTTAGACAAAATGAAATATATTCACAGCAAATAATCATGCAGACTTTTTTCGTAGTAAGATTTATAATTGAATCTGCAATTAATGAACATGATTTTGATATTGAATCTTTTAGTATACCGAAATATAATGATACTACTGCAGATAATCTGTTTATGAAGCTAAAAGAGACATGTGAAGATGTCTGCAGTCGGATAACTTCGAAATACCATAGTAGAAATATAGTTCTCAAAGAGAACATTATATCTTATATAAATAAAAATTATTGTAACCCAAACATATATGCTCCATTGATAGCAGATAAATTTAATATATCTGAAAAGTATTTATACAAGCTTATAAAAGAACATACCGGAAAAAGCTTGAGTAGTTACATTGAAAGCCTAAGGATGGAAAAAGTGATAGATATGCTGAAAGATATTGATATACCTATTGTGAATATATCCTCAAGCTGTGGTTTTAACTCTGCAAATTCTTTTTATAAAGCATTTAAACGATGTTATTCGGTTTCTCCCAGTTCGTATAGAAAAAATTTTCAAGTATAGTAAAACCTTATTATGAAAGTATAATACTATTGAAGTGCCATACTATAAAAATATCATGACGTTTGGTTAGAATTTTTATTGTATGGTACTTCAAATACTTTATAAAAACTAGTTTGTCGTGAATGATGAAATAAGTAAATTCAGCCCTTAAGTGAACCTATCATAACACCTTTAATAAAGTATTTTTGTATAAAAGGATAGAAAGCAATAATTGGTAAGCTTGATACAATAATTAATGAATATTTCAGCAAATCAGCAAGGCCTATTTTTGCTGACATAATCTCGGGGTCAATAATATCTTCAGGATTAAACTGACTGGCAATTAGAATATCTCTTAAAATTATTTGTAAAGGATACAAATTTTTATTATTTAGATACAGGAAAGCACTAAAGTATGAGTTCCAGTGACCTACTGCATAATATAAAGTAATAACAGCAATAACTGCTTTTGAAAGAGGTAGAACAATCTTGAAAAAAAATCTGGTATCAGAGCATCCATCCAGCTGCGATGCTTCCAGCAATTCATCTGGAATGTTATTCATGATAAATGTTCTTGCAATAATCATATTATACACGGATATAGCACCAGGAATAATCATTGCCCATGGAGTATTAATCATTTTAAGATCCTTAATTAAAATATATGTGGGAATCATACCACCACTAAACAACATGGTGAATGTAAACAGAAACATGAGTATTCCCTTATATGGAAGGTTACGCCTTGCAAGTGGATAGGCAGCTATAAGAGTAACTATAACGTTTATAAATGTGCCTGAAATGGTATAAAATATAGTATTCCTATAACCAATAATTATACTTTTGTTGGAAAGTACTGCTTTATACCCCTCCAAACTAAAATCTACAGGCCATAAAAATACTCTTCCTGATGATACAGCGTCAGGTGATGAAAATGATGAAGATATAATAAAGATTAGTGGGTACAATATCATTATAACTATAAGACTCAACATTACATTTATAACAGAATAGAATATTTTATCGTCTTTTGAAAGAGTAATTTTTTGTTTTGAAGAACACAATTCGTAGTCTGACATTATGTATACCGCCTCTCTGTCTACCATAAACTAGTAGAACTAATTTTTTTAGAAATCCAATTTACTGTTACTAATAGCATAAAATTAATTATGGAATTAAATAAACCTATAGCAGTTGCATATGAAAAATCACCACCACCGGCTGCGAGACCTATTTTATAGACATATGTTGAAATAACCTCTGACTGTCTAAGGTTAAGGCTGTTCTGCATAAGATATACTTTTTCAAACCCTACATTCATAATACTACCTGCATTTAGAATTAATAATGTAGTAGCGGTGGGAAAAATTTTAGGTAAGTCGATATGTATAACACGTTTAAAGCGGCTGGCTCCATCAATTTGGGCAGCTTCATGTAGTTCGTTTTCAACACTTGAAAGTGCTGCAACGTATATAATAGTCCCCCATCCCATATTTTGCCAAACACCTGACCACACATACATATGAGAAAATGCCGTAGCCTTACCCAAAATATCGGGTGCGATATTTCCATTAGTAGCTAGTGAATATAGTACTCCATATACTCCAACAAGAGGATTAAATACTTGAAGCACAATACCAACCAATACCACAGTTGAAATAAAATGTGGTACATATATGATTGTCTGTGCTAATTTTTTGTATCGCTGTGATCGCAAAGCATTTAGACAAAGTCCAAGGATAATAGGAATAGGAAACCCTGCAAGCAATCCATAGAAAGAAAGACTTAATGTATTGGATATAACTCTCGAAAATTGGTAAGACTTAAAAAATTTTTCAAAGTTGTAAAACTCCACCCAAGGGCTACCCCAAATACCTTTGGCTGCATTGAATTTCTTAAATGCAATTTGGACACCAAGCATTGGATAATAACGAAATATAAGTAGATAGGCAACAGGAACCAAAAGGAAAATATAGAGCTGCCAGTTTTTCACTGCAAGCTTTAGCCTTTGTTGCCGAACTGTTTTCCTAGGTATTGGGGTAACTGCTTTTTCAGTTACTGAAGTTGTTACTTTTGGTCTAGTATACATCATATATTCATATCCTCCATATATTCTAAAAATATATTATAAAATCATATACTTTACAAATAAAGTATATGATTTTATAAAGATAGAGTAAAGTTGAAAAATAATAATTTAGATTAATTGTGTAGTGTGTTAAACATGAAATTTTATTTTTTACATGACAATAGTAACACTTCTTCATTAAACAATGAAAATTATTGTTACTATTGAGCATTTAGGTCATAAAATAAAAATGTTGCTTTAGAAAAAAAATCAATTATGTTGTAAACATAACAATTTTATTTCAAATAATCAGTAATTATTGAATTGTGAAATACTCTTCTGAAACGCAATATACTTTCGTTTAATTTCAAGGAATGCACCCTATTAGTAAGGAGAATTACATACAACCCAGTATCTTTATCTACCATGACTGATGTGCCTGTGTATCCTGTATGTCCATAAGAGCCTGTGCTAAATAACTCGGCTGGTGGATTAGCTCCTGTGCAAAACAACTCAGTTTGCTGATTAACTATGGTATCAGTGATGAGAAGAAAGCCTAATCCACGTGCTTGGCTCATTTGTGGTGTATAGTTATGTATTGCCTTTGAAAATGTAGCAGGGCTAAGATACCGTTTGCCCTTATATTCACCCATATTTGAGAGCATCTGAGCAAATTTAGACATATCATCAAGATTAGAGAAAGCACCTGCATTACCAGCTATTCCACCCAAGAATCTTGAATTATTGTCGTTAACTATACCCTTTGAGCATCTTCCTGTTTGTATGTCATAATCTGTTGATGCTATATTGTCACCTTTTGCTCTGAATGTTGTATTCTCCATTTCCAAAGGCTCGAAAACATATTTTACACTTAATCTATTGAGTGTATCTCCACCAACAAGTTCAAGTAATTTCCCAAGCACTATGAATCCAAGGCAACTGTATCCTATATTGCATCCAACAGGAAATGCAAGATCTAAATTTAGGATGGTTTCTACTACTTTCTCAGGAGATGGGGCTTTGTCAACTATTGAAACAAAAGGTCTTATACCGCTTGTATGTGTTAACAGGTTAAATATAGTGATATTCTTTTTATCATCTGGCGTTTTAAAATAGTAACTGATATTATCCGACAAACAGATTAAACCTTCTTCAATAAACCTGAGTGCTATCATTGTGGTAGATAATATTTTTGTAACTGATGCCATATCGAACAATGTATCCTCAACCACTGGTTCTTTTTCGGGATATACTGCTTTATTTCCCTCCCAATATCTAAAAATTCTACCGGTTTTATCTCCGATTTCCATACATGCGCAAGGGAAATGTTCCTTAATAATTGCATCATGAATAAGCCTGACTGCATTAACATATTTTTTTTGCATTCACCTTCACCCTTTCATAATTACAACCAAATATAAATTTTACAACTTGTCTATATCACAAATATATAATTTACATATGGATTTGTAAAGTTGAAAATTAGCTTTGTGAGTGAATATTGTAATAATATAATATAATAACATCATTATTCTCATTTTAAATTAATATTATGATGAAAATTATAGTTTTGTGTGGTGTTTTTCTGTATAGGTTTCTGGTATGATTTATACATAATAGAAAATATATGTATGTTTTGTCTATGTTTATACTGGAGGTGAAGAATATAATTATGACAAAAAGGAAAACCGTTCAACAAACTAGTCAAAAAACTGCACAATCTACGACAATTAAGCGTGAACGTTCTTTTTTTAAAAAAGAAATTCTTAGTAACTGTGAACTATATTTAATTTCTCTTCCGGGTTTGATATATTTGATTCTTTTCAAGTATGCGCCTATGTATGGTATAACTATAGCATTTAAAGACTTTAATATATTTAAAGGTATAATTCATAGTCCGTGGGTTGGTTTTGAGCATTTTATAAGATTGTTTACTTCAGCAAAATTCCTGCAAGTATTTGAAAATACTCTACTTATAAGCATATATAAACTTATTTTCACATTTCCGGCACCTATATTATTGGCGCTTTTACTTAATGAGATAAGGCGGCTTACATTTAAAAAGACCATACAGACTATATCCTACATTCCTCATTTTATATCTTGGGTTGTTGTAAGTGGTATGTTTTTGGATATCCTTTCTCCTAATACAGGGATTATAAATAGGTTAATAAAGGGAATGGGTCTTGAACCAATATTTTTTATGGCTGACAAGAATTATTTCCGTTCAGTACTTGTAGTTACTCAAATATGGAAGGAAATAGGATGGGGCGCTATAGTATACCTTGCTGCAATAGCAGGAATAAATCCTGAACTATATGAGGCTGCAATTGTTGATGGAGCTGGTAAACTTCGTCAAGTATGGCATATTACACTTAATGGTATAAAGCCAACGATAGCAATTTTACTTCTATTAAGAGTTGGTAACCTTCTAGATGCAGGTCACGAACAGATACTTATGATGTATAGTGCACCTGTATATGAAGTAGCTGATGTTATTAGTACATATGTATTTAGAGTTGGATTAGGACAGATGGAATATAGCTTTACAGCCGCAGCAGGTCTGTTTAATAATATTATTGGATGTGCATTACTTTTTTCAACAAATTATATCATACGTCATTTTGGAGAACAGGGAATCTGGTAATCAACTTGGAGGGAGTGCTTAATTATGCTTGGTAGGTCAAGAGGAGAAAAAACATTTGAAGTATTTAATATATTTTTATTGATATTGCTAGGGTTCGCAACATTATTTCCCTTAATACATATTGCAAGTAAATCACTTAGTGATGATGCTTATGTCCTTGCAAGAGATATTGTGTTGCTTCCCAAAGATATCCAATTTGAAGCCTATAAATATATTCTTGGTAATGATAGATTTGCAGGGTCATTTCAAAATACAATAATACTTACATTTGTTGGTACGTTTATCAATATCATGATGACTGTAATAACTGCATATCCTCTTTCAAGAAAACGATTTCATGGACAATCAGCTATTATGGTATTGTATGTTTTTACTATGTTTTTTTCCGGTGGAATAATTCCATCTTACTTGCTTGTAAGAAATCTTAAGTTGCTTGATTCTATATGGTCACTTATTTTGCCAGGTTCTATTAGTGTGTATAACATGATATTAATAAAAAACTTTTTTATGTCAGTACCTGATAGCCTTGAAGAATCAGCTAAAATGGATGGATGCAGACATATTCGGATTTTATTTTCAATATTTTTACCACTTTCTCTACCTGCCATTGCAACTATAACCTTATTTTATGCTGTCGGTCACTGGAATTCATATTTTGGAGCTTTAATGTATATGAGTACGCGAAATAAGTACCCTTTGCAGCTATTTCTGAGAGAGATGTTGATTGAAGAATCTGTGGATGTTGTTGATGTATCTAACCTTATGGATGTAGCACCTGAATCAGTTAAAGCCGCTACAATAATTGTTGCAACGGTACCTATACTTATAATATACCCTTTTTTGCAGAAATATTTTGTTAAAGGTGTTATGATAGGCGCCATAAAAGGGTGAGTGCTGCGCAAGCAATATACTACTAACAAAGAAGTAAAGGTGTAGCAGGAATGTTTTAAAATGTTATACCTTGAAATAAAAGGTCTTAAATTTATT
>ENA-UOOK01006346-UOOK01006346.1-fermentation-metagenome-genome-assembly--contig:-NODE-6346-length-11375-cov-27.416784_pt1 | contig 11375 bp, 16 predicted proteins | sample MGYA00245777_ERZ724023 | MGnify/ENA primary metagenome ERZ724023 (study PRJEB28704, sample SAMN03018312) | fermentation metagenome | biome: anthropogenic terrestrial biome; feature: soil... | reverse complement strand
ATATTATTCAAGTGGTGATTCTCAATATGTATTAGACAGTACTACCTCTACTTGGTCTGAAAAGGCCTGGAGTGGTTTGACTTCGTTTAATAATAGAATTTGGACAGATGGAGTTAACACATATTATTCAGATGACGCTACTCAATATGTATTAGACAGTACTACCTCTACTTGGTCCGAAAAGACCTGGAGTGGTTTGACTCCGTTTAAAGCCAATAATATTTGGACAGATGGAGTTAACACATATTATTCAGATGGTTATGTTCAATATTTCCTATTATTTTAAAACAGGAGTGTACATGGCGACACAAGATAAAAATCCAAAGTTTATAAAAGAAAACACGCTATTTTTTGGTGGTAAAGGAACAGGCAAGTCATCGATGCTAGTAGTAGCATCGATGCTTGGAACTGAACAAGATAATAATCGATTAATTCATTATAAAAATGATATCGATGCTTATCCAAATTTATTTGATAAATCACTTAAAGATATTCCAAACATACGAGTAAATTTTGACATTAAATTAAATTATTATGGCGGTTGTGGTGTTCAATTAATGAAATTTGACCCTTTTAAGTTTATGAAACCAAACAATGTTTTTGAATATGAAAATATTCACAAAGGATGTATATATCTTTGTGACGAGGCGCAAGAGTATTATGACAGTTATCGTTACAAAGAAATTCCGTCGTTTGTATATCGTGTTTTTGAATTATGCCGAAAACTTAAAACTTTATTACATCTTGCGACTCACAGATACATGCGAATCGCCCCAGCGATTCGTGAACTTTATACAAGTTTTGTTTTCATGGTTAAAGTTGAAATCTTAGCAAAAGACGATTATAATAAACCGTCAAAAATTCGTTTATATTATGTTCCTTTTTTTAATTCTGTTACAGCAGACGAATTTTACAAAAGCAATAATTTATCTGCTGAAGAATTAGTAAAGAAAAAGTTTTGTAAATATTACGATTTTGAAAGAACAATATTTGAATGTTTCAATACAGACGAACAAGAAAAAGAGTTTAGAGAAAAAATCTCTGATTCTAGTCTTGAATGGTATAAAAAAAAGGAGAAGAGTAATGAATGAAAATGTTAACATGTTACATGTTGATACTATCGAACTATTTAAAACTATAGCAGAGAATAAAAATAATATTCCTATTGAAAGTTTAACACGTTTCAATTCAAATATTTTTAGATACTATAATGAACTTTATAAAGTTTTTAATATAAACAATATTTTTGAATTGAAATTCAAAAATAAATCAAAAAAATTAGAACGAAAAGAAATAAAAATTGAGTATCTAACTTTAAAAAAGGAACTTCGATTAAAACGTAAATACTTAAAGCGGAAAAATCGCATTAAATATAAGATTTCTAAAATTTCATACAAAAATGAATTTTTAGAATATAAGAAACTTTATAAACTTAAAAAAATAACTATTTTTTCTTATTTAAAAGCTATATTTAAAAAGAAAGAAACAAATTATTAAAAAATTAATACATAAATAAATTTATAAGCGTAAGCAATAAATTTATTTATGTATTAATAACAATTTGTAATTATGAATTTAAAATAATATCTGTTTAAAAAATGCGAGCTTGCGAGCATTTTAAATATAATAAATCTACTTATGCGAACGCGTGAGCGTTCGCGAAAAACGAAAAAAACGAAAGAAAATACAAGGTGTTGAAATGATAAAAAATTACTCATACGATCAAGAAGAAATAATAAACAATATTTTAATTTTACATAATCAAAGTCAAAATATTGAACTTGATCCTTGTTACAATTTAGGCGGATTTTATAAAAATGGACTCGTTAAGAGCCCGAGAATAAAAAGTGACATTGCTCCACAATCGCCTGGAGTATTAAAATTTGATATTCGTTCGCTTCCGTTTGAAAATTCAAGCATTAAAAGTGCGATTTTTGATCCGCCATTCATTATTGGTAGAACTTCACTAATGTCTAAACGCTACGGCTCTTTCAATAGTTTAAGCGAGTTATTACTTTTTTATAAAGAAAGTTTGCATGAACTAAAAAGAGTTTTAAAACACGGTGGTCTACTTATTATAAAATGTCAAGATTTTGTTAACGCTCGAAAAATGCATTTTATTTTACCGCAAGTTTTAAAAATGGCCAAAGAGCTAAACTTTGCAACTCGTGATTTATTTCACTTACTTGCAAAATCACGCGCAATCGCCGGGAGAATTAAAAATCAACAACATGCAAGAAACTATCACTGCTATTTTTTAGTTTTAAAAAATAATAAAAGGAGTAAAAAAAATGGACTATAAAAACAAACTAAACGATCTTCTAGCTTGTTTTAGAAGTCAAAGTGAATTAGCTAGCAAGCTAAATGTTTCATATAGCACTGTCTCAAAATGGCTATCTAGCGAGCATGTTCCACATCGAAAACAAATGCAAACAATAGATATCGTTTATCAAAAATTTTGCAATTTGCCAATTCAAATAACTTTAGATGATGTAATTTAGGACATGCCCTTAAAACGCTCTAAAATGCGTTTTAAGACACTTTTGACCCTTTTTAGATAAATATACCCTATTAAAACGATAAAAGGAACAAGATTATGAAATACTTTACAATTTTATTAACATTGATTAATTTTCTACTGTTTGATTTTATAGCGGTAAAAGTTTTAAAAAATAATAAAAGGAGTAAAAAATGAAAGTTTTAAAAATATTAGCATCAATTTTAGTGTTGTTAGCACAAATTTATGCGATTACAAGTGCTTCGCTTTCGCACTTGTGGGCGTCTTCGCCAATTTTTGTCGTGTGTTTTGCATTGTCTTTAATTGCAAACATAATTTCAATACTACAATATTTCTTTAATTCAAAATGGTGGCTAATTACACTCGAAATCGTGTTGTTGATTCCAAACATATACTTTTTTATCGAAATAATTAAAAACGCTAAATAAAAGGATAATGTCAATGATTTACAATTATCAATTAAATTACTCCATGCAAAAAGCAACAACGCTAAATTTGACGTGGGCTGAACACTATATAATTAGTTTTATTATTCAATTTTTTCACTCCGGCAACGCAGAAAAAAAAGTAGTGAATAATCGAACTTTTTATTGGTTAGCTTATGCATTGATTTGCAAGAGTTGTGCTCCGCTACAAATTGGACTAGAGCGTATGCGCCAAATAATGAACAATCTTTGTTCTATTGGCGTTTTAGACAAATTAAAAAGCGATTCAACAAAAAAATATTATGCAATAAATTATAGCGTAATTATGGAAACTGACGAAGATGTCATTATTGTTCCCGGTGTTGATACATCATTAAGTTTTTATCTCGAAAGAGAAAAAAGTACTAATCACTTTTCAACAATAAAATTCAACAATAAAATTTTTAGTTATTTCACGCCGGCTATTAATCAAAAAATTATCTTATTAAACTTACAACAATTTGAAAAGAGTTTATATCTAAAAATAAAAAGATTATTAACTTCTCAAGTTTTTAGTTACTTTAAAAACTGCACTTTCGAAATAAAAGCAAATGAAATTATAATTTATCATACTGCTCCAATAGGTCTCATAAAAGACAATTATTATAAACTGGAGCGAGCAATAGTCGATACATATATAAATATAGCTTTTAGCTTTATAGAAGCGCCAACAAGCCCTCTCAAGCCGTCAAAAGAGCTTGTCGAGTTTAGCAAGTTATTTAATAACATAAAAATCGACTGTGAACTTGATCAAAAACACGACTTAAATTTACTAGCTACTAAAATAAAAGAAAGCTCGTTTTTAAAACAATTCTCTAAACTTTCTGATCTGCTTAAAAAATACAAAGGCATTATAGCAGATCAATACAAAGATTTTGAAAAAGCACCACAAAAAGAAAATTTTAAAAAGCCACACAAACGAGATTATACCGCTAGTCAATTAAATAGCTTATTCAACAGTGTTTATGATGTTGATTTTAGTTGATACAACTCCGTTAAAAAATTACCATAGTTAGAAAACAACTCCGTTAATATTTTAACGGAGTTGTTTCTATTTTTACTCAAAACTCCGTTAAAATATTTTAGCGCGACTGTTAAAATATTTTGGATATATATATTAAAGATAAATAACTAAAATATATATAACTGTTGTTGTTCGCGCGCGTATATATATTAATATAATTATATTACTATATATAACAACAACACCAAATTAAAATTAAAAATGATTTATTTATTAAAAATACTTGTTTTATGGTCGTATATATATTATAATAATCGAAAGGAGAAAATTATGAAAAAAGAAACAGCACAAGAACGATACAATAAAAAAGCAATTATTCGTATCGAAGTTAAACTAAACAAATTTACAAATATGAATTTACTAGAAAAAATTAATACAGTTAAAAATCGTCAAGGCTATATAAAAGAACTAATAAAAAATGATGAAAATATTTTTAAACTTTTTTAAAAAAGTTACAAAAAACGCTTTACATATAGTCGACTATATGATACACTATAACTAATAAAAACAAGGAAGTAGAAAGCTTTTAAAATTTAAACCTTGTTAATAGGAGTTCAAAATGAAAAATCTATATGAATTTATTGGAGAATATAAAAGCGACAGAAATAATGATGCTGGAGAGTTCCTGATTCAATTAAATACGAAAAATAAAACTAAAGCATATGAAGTTGCAAAAAAGAATTTACATTGGACATTTGATATAAAAATACATGATGCAAAATTAGTTGATAAAGAATTTGAAACAGAATTCCAATTTTTAAAATAAAAAAAGGGCGATAGCCCTTTTTTGTTTGGTCATAAGAAAGTAAATAATATTATTAAATTTAAGTATAAACAAGTACAAAATTGCTAAAATATGGCTTAATTTCGTTTATTTTCTAGGGGTTCAAGTCCTCTCACTCGCACCAATATACAACATATAGTGTCCACTTTTTAAAAAAATACTATATGTTGTGGCGGGTATCATGAAAATGATACCTTTTTTTTATTTTTTTATTTTTATGAGTACAAAACAAGCACAAACTAATTTATTTTATTATTAAAAGTGTTTAGTATTTCAATATTATTTTTAATATCTTCATTATTAATATGCGTATATACTGAACTTGTTACTTTACTTCCGATTCGGTGACCTATCCAAAATTGCAAAACATGTTCAGGAATATTAGCATTTTTACAATTAGTTATAAATGTATGTCGCAGATCATGTAGTCTAATTTTAAAGTTTGTTGTTTTTATAAATTTTATAAATGCATTTGTTAGTCCATCTGGACTAATAGAAAATAATCTTTTATTTTCATAATCTTTGTATTTTTCTAAAATTTGTATTGAATTTTTAAAAATTGGCATAATTCTAACGCTTTGTTTATTTTTAGTTTTATCAAATTCATTTTTAGTATTAATACTTTTGTTTATAGTGAGTTTCATTTCTTTTAAATTTATATCGTTTCCTGTTATAGCTAAAACTTCACTTCTTCTTAATCCTTGAAACAAACATAATAAATAACATTCTTTATATGTGTGATTTTTAATTAACTTGATAAATTCTTTTTGTTGTTTTTCGTTTAAGGCTTTTCCTTGCAGTTTTTCGTGTTGTGGCTTTTCAAAAAATTTCAAAGGGTTTTCTTTTATTTTTTTTTGTTGTTCTGCTTTGTTAAAAATATCTTTCAAAAATTCATAAAGTTTTTGGGACATTCTGCTTGTTTGACTGTTTATAATTTCCATTAATTCAATTCCGCTAATGTTACTAATTTCGTTATTAATAATTTTGCTCGGTATTTTTTTGTATAAAGTTTTATAAACTGTGAATGTTGTGTCTTTCATTTTTGATTTATATGTTTTTAACCATGTTTCATACCAATTTTGAAAAGTTATTATTTTATAATTATTTTCATTAGAAATATTATTTTTAATTTTTAATTTTTCTTTTAGTAGTTGCAGACATTTTGTTTGTGTTTTAGCACTAATATATATTTGTTTTCCATTTTCATAATATCGTGTGTAATATTTATTTGATTTCTTTTTAATTGTTTTGTTGTTATAAGTTAACATTTCTTGCTCCTTATTAGCCAACAAACAATTTTGTTCTTTGTTTTTGTATATAAATTTAATAATATCGTCATGAATTAAAACAGGTTTGTTATAGCTTTCTGCTCCTTGAATATAAAGCTCTAAAAGTTCAATTTCGTTTTTAATGTTGTTTGCTATTTTTTTAAGTATTCCATGATTTTTCCTTTTGTTTTTTAAAATTTGTAATCTGCTTCGTTTCTTCTGAGTGGTGGTGGTTTATAGTCAACTCGATCTGCAAAGCCTGACACATAAGCGTGAAGCTTCGCTGTGTCAACTAAATTAAGTTCCAAAATAACTTCAATCATTTCGCGTTTTTGTGTTGGAAGTGCAAGTAGATTTATTTGTTTCGTTTCACGACCTACTAAAAAATCAATCGAAGTTCTGTAAAAATCCGCAAGCTTAATTAATGTATCAATGCCTGGCTCACTGATCTCTTGCTCATAAGCATTATAAGTGCTTCTAGATATATTTAGAAACTCAGCGACTTCGCGTTGTGTTAATTTTTTATTTTTTCGCAAACTTTTCATGAATAAAGACACTTTATTACCCATTTTTACCCCCTTTTTGATTAAATTATCAACTTTTTAGAGTTAGAATACAAAATATTTATCAAATTTGCTTGCATTTGATAAATGTTTAATCTATAATTAGTGTAATTGATAATATATTTATCAAAATGTTCGTAAAGGGGCGAAATGCATGTCAACGCATAAATACATGATTCAACTTAAAAACGAAACAATATTGTTAAATGATTACTCATGCTTCTTAAAAGCTATTTCATTGTTATTAGCAGACAATGAAGAAAGTTTTCTAGAAGCTTCTTTTTTGCAAAAAGACGGAAGCTATAAAACTATTCTCGAAAAAGGCTGGACTGAAAAAATAAAAGGCAGGCAAAAACAAGTGATATAAATCTAGACTTAAAAAAATCTAGTTTATATATTCTCATTTTTCAAACTCTCGCGCAAGATATTAGTTATCGAGTTATGCAGTCATCTTGATAATTAAAACTGCAACGCGAGAGCATCCAAAAAAACACTGCACATGCAGTTTTAAAATAAGGAGCATAAAAAATGGACATAAGATACACCGGCACAAAAAACGAGTGCAATATAGTTATTAACTACTACAAACAATTAGAAAGCGACCCACGTATTAAAAGTATGCAAATATCTCATCTTTATCCAAATCGCGGAAGTAACATGCTTTTTAGAATATATGTAAAAGTTGAATACTTCGATAATGTTTTAAAAATTGAAGATCAAAAAGGAGCAAAGCAATGACAGAATTAACACAAAAATATTTTAACCGATTAAAAAATTTAAGAATGATGCGCTCAATTTCAAAATTAAACGATGTGTCGTTTAATAATAGTCAATTACTATTTAGCGAATACATGCTAACTAGAATTTTGAAAAAACCTAGCGACGAAGAAATAGCAGTTTAATAAATTTACAAGCACCGGCGCTATAAAAAAGCGCAGTGAAATAAAAAATTAAAAGGAGTACTATAAAATGGAAAAGAAATCTTTGTTTATCGGAATACTGATCGGAATTGTAAGTTTGATTGCAATTTTCACTATTACGGTTGCGATCGCATGTTCTGTAAATGGAATTACTTTCATGGAACAAGTTGTGCGTTGGTTTGCGCCAAACTTCGAACTTGTTAAAAAAGTAGTAACCCCTGCAGTTTAACTGAAAAATTTTTATTAAGGGCACTAGATTAATTATTTAGTGCCTTTTAAAAAAAAGGAAAAAATATGAGAAAAGTTTTTGATATAACAATTTTAATAGTTACACTAATTGCTCTCGTTGCGATCGGTGTTGCTATTTATTTTAAATATTTTAATAAAAACATAATAATCGGTATTAATTATGTTGATAATCAAATTGCTGTTGATGTTAAATCTGCAGACGATTTAACCGAAGCAGAAAAAAACGAACTTGAAGAACGCTGGTTCATGAACGCTAATTATTTTGAAAACTCAAAGGAAAATGGTATCGAACTTCAAGAATTACGTTTTGATTATTTTATGGATTATAATTTAACACAAAATGCTTATCGTTCAACAGGTATGCAACATATCGGTGAACTCGGCCGAACTGAAATTGAAAAAATTGGAAGTGCGAGCGAAGCTAACGAGCATGTTGATTCAAATTTTTATTATTATGATACAACAAACGGAATTACGTGGAGTGGTGACAAACTTACAACTCGATTAAATCGTAATCAACTGTTTATTATCAAAATTGATAATAAACCTTACGCAATTCAATTGATTGGTACTTATAAATGGATAACGTATAGTTATCTTTGGTGGGATTTTGCAAAATTAGTTCCAATAAAAAATGTAAATATTTTATATTACACATATTTAGATGTTTTTTATGATGTTTTTAAAGCTATAAAATCAAACGATTATGGGTTCGGCACTGATTTATATATCACTTTAGATTTAAGCGAATATTTTACAATTCGAGAATATGATCTCGAAAAAGGCGTTTTCAAAACGGACGATGTTAGTGACATAATAAAAAATTATGCTGTCATGAAATTCACATATCAAGAAAATGGCGCACGTCAAAGTTCACAATCAATGTTTAACAGTATCGAAATTAATCCAAAATGGGATATTGAAGAAAAGGAGCCAGTTGAATATTGGCAAGAGCGAGTTATATATAACTTAAACTATGAAGATCTTAGTTTTAGATTTTCAGATACGCTTGGCGGATACTTTGCGAGCATAAGCTTATCAAACAAAAACATGTTCGAAAGTATACCACGCGCGAAAATAAATATAGTTCTTGATTTAGATGCAGTTCTTGATAATAAAGAAATGAATGTTATCGGCCTTGATTACAACGGTTTTGAAAACTTTAAAATATATAAGTTTGAAATAAAGAGCGAAAGAGAGCTAGAGTTTACTCTGCTTGATAAAGCACTTAATAATACGAACATACAAGAATTTATTGTTTCGGACGGTATAACGATAAATGATGCGGAGGTGCATTCATGAAATGGTACACATATATAATTTGTTTCATTGTTATAATTGCCGGCGTTTTTAGCGGAAATTATGCTTACAAACGCGCTACTGCAAAAAGTTATGTGCACGGTTCAATCGATATAACAAACGAGTTTGAACTTAAAGCATTTGAATATGCTTCAAGCGAAGTAACTTTTTATGAAGACATATACAACAATAATTCATATAAATTCGAAACCGATTTAAAAAAAGTAACGAATTTCAACGGAGTTGATAAATATTACACGATAACTTTAAACGAATATGTTTTAAAAAATTCTGTTATTATTGCAGGGAGCACATTTTCAATTTTCAACATTGAATTTTATAGCATTGAAAATGTGTTAGAATGCAGTGCTGAATTAAAAATAACAATTAAATTTTTATCTAATAAAACAACAATGGAATTATACACAGCAGATTCAATTCAAGCGAGTTATCTCGAAAGATATTTTAAAGATAACTCTATTAGACTAAAAATTATTGAAAATTTATAAAGGGGAAATTATGAAAAAAACGTTTTTAACTATTGGGCTTATTTTATTAGCGGGAGTTATTATTTTCGCTGCTTTTTGGACTATAAAAAATGGCTCGAAAATGCAAGATGCGTTAAAAGGTGCTAATTTATACACTGCAGAAGATTTAAAAAAAGCAAAACAAGAGGGCTATAACGAAGCGTTAGCGAACAAAGAAGAATATGACACACTTATTAATAATTATCGTGACACAATAACAAATTTAAACGATACTGTGTCACAGTTAACTGTTCAAGTGAACAGTTTAACAGCTACTAAAACAAGTAATGAAAGTCAAATAGCTTTGTTAAATTCTCAAATTAATTCACTCAATCTAGAAATTTCTGTATTAGAAGAAAGCAATGACGATAAAATAGCAGAAATTTCTGTTCTTAATTCACAAATACTTGATTTAGATAATCAAGTAAGTAATTTAACTTCACAAGTAAATATATTAACTAACACTATTAATAATAAAAATAGTGAAATAACCGCTTTAAATAACAACATAAATTCGTTACAAAATTTAGTTAATCAATTACAAACAACTAACGATTTAAATTTAACGACAATAAACTCACTTAATTTACAAGTTGAAAATCTTAACTCGCAAATTAGTGATTTAAGCTTGCAAATACAAAATTCAGGTATAATACCACTAACAAAAAGAATTAGCGAACTTGAACAATCTATATTATTTTATGAACAATATATTAGTAATTTAGAAAGTGAAACACAAGCTGTTGTTACTTTTGAATTTAACAATAGTGTTTATAATATACAAATTGTAAATAAAAATTCAAGTGTATCAGTTATTGATCCACCGTCAACAGATTATATAATTTTCAACTACTGGACAGTTGACGACGAAGAAATTAATTTGCAAAGCTATCAAATAACTCAAAATGTAAAAATAATTGCTAATGTCACAAATAAATTTTTAGTTAAATTTGATGTTGACGGAACAATTGAACAACAAATTGTTGTTAAAAATGACTATGCAACAGTACCAACTGCTCCAACAAAAAGCGAATATGAATTTGTTGGTTGGTCTTTAAATGGTGTTGATATAGTCAATCCTGCAGAAATAAAAATAACAGCAAACACAAATTTCATAGCGATATTTAAATTATTTAAATTTATGATAAAGACCTGGAGTGGTTATATTTCGTTTTCTGGCAGTAATATTTGGACAGATGGAGTTAACACATATTATTCAGGTGGAGGTTCTCATTTTGTATTAGACAGTACTACCTCTACTTGGTCTGAAAAGGCATGGAGTGGTTTTACTTTGTTTTCTGGCAATAATATTTGGACAGATGGAGTTAACACATATTATTCAAGTAGTGATTCTCAATATGTATTAGACAGTACTACCTCTACTTGGTCTAAAAAGACCTGGAGTGGTTTGACTTCGTTTTTTAGCAGTGGTATTTGGACAGATGGAGTTTATACATATTATCCAAATGTAAATACTTATTATGTATTAAACAGTACTACCTCTACTTGGTCTGAAAAGACCTGGTTTGGTTTTCCTCAGTCTTTTTCGACTGATTATGTTTGGACAGATGGAGTTAACACATATTATTCAAGTGGAAGTTCTCATTATGTATTCAACGGTGCTATCTCTACTTGGTCTGAAAAGACCTGGAGTGGTTTGACTTTGTTTTCTGGCAGTAATATTTGGACAGATGGAGTTAACACATATTATTCAAGTGGTGATTCTCAATATGTATTAGACAGTACTACCTCTACTTGG
>ENA-UOOK01006345-UOOK01006345.1-fermentation-metagenome-genome-assembly--contig:-NODE-6345-length-11376-cov-3.563554_pt1 | contig 11376 bp, 13 predicted proteins | sample MGYA00245777_ERZ724023 | MGnify/ENA primary metagenome ERZ724023 (study PRJEB28704, sample SAMN03018312) | fermentation metagenome | biome: anthropogenic terrestrial biome; feature: soil; material... | reverse complement strand
GCCTGCCAGCGGTCTCGGCGGAGCCAATAACGGTCTGAAGAAGGTTGATCCAAACTATAAATTTATGCCCATGCCTCCTCTGAAAAGCAAGAGCGGCGCCCAGTACAAGGACACGAACACAGCGGGAAGGCTCATTCAGCCCAGAATGGCGATCAGCCAGACCAATCCGCATCCGGAGGAAACCATGAAGCTTTTGAACTATTGCTTTACGGAAGAAGGAGCAAGGCTGATCGAATACGGGGTGGAAGGCATGCATTACACCATGGTGGACGGCAAGCCGGTTTATACGGATCTTATCCTCAACAATCCCGACGGACTGGATCCGGAAGCCGCCAGAGTAAACCGCTCTTCCTTATCAGATAGGTTGGGAAAGCCATGTCCAGGCACATGCGGAGGCCGCTCCATGGACGGTGGAAGCATGGACCGTCTATAGGGAATCCGGTATGGTGGAAGCGCCGCTTCCCACGCTGAGCTTTACGGATCAGGAGCTTTCCAGAAAAAATCAGTTGGTCGCCGAGATCGATACGTTCAAGGACCCCATGATCGATCAGTTTATCATGGGAGTGGCACCTCTCGATCAGTTTGACGCCTTTGTGGAAGGAATCAACCAGGCCGGTTTGCCCGAATTGCTTGAGATCTACAATACGGCCTATCAAAGGTATAAGGAAGCCACAGAAGAATAAATCCGGAAGAAACGGAACAGGACGCGGGTATCCTCGTTCTGTTCCGTTTCCTTTATAACGTCAGAAAAATAACGTAACGGAAAAGAAAAAATATATTTCGTCAAATAAATAATATTCTATGCAAAGCAGCAGGATACTCTTTCCTATATAATATAGATAGATAGAAATAAGGGGATAAGACAATATAAAAAGGTATAGAAAGGGAGCTGTTACAATGAGTAAACTTGCTTTGCTTGGAGGAGAAAAAGCGAAAAAGACACCCTTTGGGGAAGGAAAACGGTTTGGAGAGGAGGAATTGCAGCAACTGAAGGAAGCGCTTGAGCAAAATACACTATTCTACTGGGCCGGACATAAAGTGAAAGAATTCGGCAAAAAATTTGCTGAAATGTATGGAATGAAACACTGTGTTACCGCATCGTCCGGAACGGCTTCCATTCATGCGGCTCTCGGCGCTCTTGGAATCACGGCGGGAGATGAAGTCATCACTTCGCCCATTACGGATATGGGATCCGTCATCGGGATCCTTTATCAGAATGCCATTCCCATCTTTGCGGATCTGGATCCTTATACCTATAATATGGATCCCAAATCCATCGAGGAAAAGATCACGGATAAAACAAAGGCGATCGTTGTCGTACATCTTGCGGGAAATGCTGCAGACATGGATGCCATCATGGACATAGCCCGGAAGCACAATATCAAAGTGATTGAAGATTGTGCCCAGAGCTATATGTGCTACTATAAAGGCAGGTTGGCAGGCACGATCGGGGACATCGGATGTTTCAGCGTAAATGATTTCAAACACATTTCGGCCGGCGACGGCGGGATGTGCATTATGAACGATGATGAGCTGTATAAAAAGGCGTTTCGGTTTGCCGATAAAAACTATGACCGGTTTTCGAAAGATCCGGCGGCGACGAGAAGGATCGAATATCTGGCTCCCAATTATCGGATGACGGAACTCCAGGGGGCGGTGGGAATTGCACAGCTGGACAAACTGAAATCCATCTGTGAGCGAAGGAATGCCTATGGTGATCGGATCAGCGAAGGCATCCGGGATTTACCGGGAATCCATATTCCCGAAATAAAAGAGGGAAACAAGAGCTCCTACTGGTTCTATATGTTCCGGATCGATGAGAAAGAGGCAGGAGTCGACCGGAATGAGTTTTCGAAGGCTCTGGCGGCGGAAGGGGTGCCCAATCAGCCGGGTTATATTCCTTCCTGCGTGTATGAATACGATATGTTTTTGAACAAGAATGCCTATCAGGGCACCAAATGTCCTTTTGACTGCAAGTATTACGGCAGGGAGATCCGATATTACAAAGGGATGTGCCCCACGGCGGAGGAAATCCTGAATACAGCCGTCAGGCTGAATGTAAATGAGTTTTATACCGACCGGGATGCGACGGAAGTTATTGAAGCAATCCGTAAGGTGTCCGCTTATTACAGCAAAAACAGGTCATAAAAGGATAAAAAAGTGATTTGATCGGATGGAAAGGAGATATTTCCCATGTCAGGACAAGATAAATTGGCAATCTATGGGGGCGAACCGGTTCGAAAAACCCAGATGCCGCCCCCCTATCCAGGCGCCAGCGTCTATGGAGAAGAAGAGAAAAGAGCCGTATCGGAAGTCATAGACAGCAAGTCGCCCTATCGGTACTATGGACCTCACGTATTGGGCAAAGTAAAAGCCTTTGAGAAATTGTTCTCTGAAAAAATCAGATGCAAATATGCCCTGGGGGTAACCTCCGGTACGGCATCCCTGATTGTGGCTTTGAAGGCGGCAGGAATCGGCCCGGGGGATAAAGTGATCGTTCCTGCCTGTACCTTTATCGCCACACCCGGAGCGATTGTCTGCGCAGGCGCTGTTCCGGTGTTTGCCGATATCGATGAAAGTATGAGTATCGATCCGGAGTCCATCGGGCAAGTGGCGGATAAGGATACGAAAGCGGTCATGCCGGTGCCGATCCTCGGCAACCCGTGCCAGATGCCGAAAATCATGGAAGTGGCCGCGAAACACCATTTGTTGGTGATCGAAGACGTTGCCCAATCCTGCGGTTCCAAATACAATGATCAATATTCCGGGACCTTCGGGGATATCAATTGCTTCAGTCTGCAAATAAACAAGGTCCTGACGACAGGTGACGGCGGCGCGGTGACGACAAATGATCCGAAGCTCTATGAAAGGGCAGTCAGGTATCATGATCAGGGCATGTTCCGGGAAAAGGAGGGCTTTCTTTCCAAGAAATCGGCAGACGACGTCTTTATCGGCCAAAATTACCGGATGAGTGAAATTACCGGATCGGTTGCTCTGGAGCAGGTGAAAAAACTGGATTCCATTGTTCGCTCCATGAGGAAGATAAAGTATCGTATCAAGGATCAATTACAGGATATCAAAGGGCTTGGCTTCCGAAGAATCAACGATCGGGACGGCGATGCCGGGAATGCACTGATACTGCTTCTGCCGGATGCGGAAATTGCCGGAAAATTCCGGGAGGCTCTAAACGGGGAAGGCATTCCGGTCGGCCTGTTATACAATGGGGAACCCATCTATATGATGCCGCAGATATTCAACAAGAAGACAGCGGATCAAAACGGCTTCCCGTTTAATCAGTTTGAGGAAGAGATCGTTTATCAAAAGGACATGTGCCCGAAAGCCTGGGATATCATGCCCAGATCCGCTACGATCAGCTTAAGTCCGGCATTTACTGAACAGGATGCGGACGATATCGTGAAAGCGGTCAGGAAAGTGGCAAAACATATTCTGTAACGACAGGACGACAGGATGGTAGGATAACGCTCGGATCGGGCGAAAAGGAGAAGAAGGATGGAGTATATGGAGGAGATAAAGTACTTTGACTGTGATTGCTCCTTTGGAATGCGGAGTGTCCGGTATCCCGGGTCCTTTTACAAAGTGCAGGATCTTGTGGACAGGATGAAGCGTTATGGGATTGACAAAGCTCTGGTTTATCACAGCATGGCACGGGAATACAATCCGGAAGTGGGAAACCGGATGCTGACGGAGGAAATCAAAAGGTATCCTTCTCTGGTCCCTGTGTGGGCTGTAATGCCGCACCAGACGGATGAATTTCCCCCGCCCCATGACCTCATCCGTCAGATGAAGCAAAACAATGTCAGAATGGTTACCATGTTTCCCGCCGGCGCGGATCAGGCATACAGCATGGCGGAATGGAATTGCGGGGAATTGCTTTGCGCACTGGAAGAGCACAGGATCCCTTTGCTCCTTGGTATGGAGCAAACCTCATGGAATGAGCTGTATGAACTGCTCAGCCGACATTCCGGGCTGAATGTTGTTCTGACGAATGGGAATTATCGGATAGACAGGAACCTGTATGCGATGCTGGAGAAATCTGATCATTTGTTCCTTGAAACATATGGATACAAGGTATATGGCGGAATCGAACAAATTTGCAGGAAATTCGGCGCCCACCGGTTGATATATGGCAGCGGGATGCCGGTTTTCTCGGGCTCCGCAGCGGTAAGCATGATTGCCTATGCACAGATCGGAGAAGAGGAAAAACAGATGATAGCCTATAAAAATCTGAAGGCTCTTCTGGAAGGGGTGAAATGGGAATGAGTTTGAAGGACGATGCGGGAAAAGGGTTGCCGCTTCATGACGTTCGGATCATCGATTGCCATAATCATATCGGATTGTGGAAGGCATTTCATATCCCGGATCCTTCCGCGGAAGGGATGCTGGCCGGTATGGACCGCCTTGGCATCGATAAGGTTTGCGTTACCGCCCATTCTTCCATAGGACCTGATTTCCGTTACGGAAATAATCTGGTAAGGGATGCCGTCATTCGGTATCCGGACCGATTTTTGGGTTATGTTACCGTAAACCCCAATTATCCGGAGGAGATGCGGGACGAAATCCAAAGATGCCTTTCCGTCAAAGGATTTATTGGGGTCAAGCTGCATCCCTCCTGCCATGGCTCCGCAGTGGATAACCCCAACTATGATGCGGCATTTGAGACGGTGGAAGAAAAGAAGATGCCGATTTTGATCCATGTATGGGGGGACGGGGATATCGCTGCGGTTAACAGATTGGCGGCCCGCTATCCGAATGCAGAGTTTATTATGGCTCACGCAGGAGGGAATATCCAATCCATGCCCTATGCGCTGGAAGTGGTGAATCGTCATGCAAACGTATATGTGGATGTCGCCGTTTCCACAGCATATGAAGGCAATGTGGAATGGTTTGTAAAAGAAGTGAGTTCCAAAAAAGTTTTATTCGGCACGGATATGCCTTTCCTGGATCCAAGACCGACATTGGGAAGGGTCGCCATGGCGGATATCAGTGAAGAGGAGAAAGAAGATATTTTTGGTCGGAATATGCGGCGAATTTTGGATCAAAAGAAATAAAGGCAGGAAGGAGAGGAGGGAGGTTGAACGGATGAAAAAGCTTGGATTCGGCATTGTGGGATGCGGAGTCATATCGGACTGGCATGCCAGGGCGATTCGGGAAATCGAGGGGACGGAACTGGTCGGAGTAACGGATATCAATCGGAAAAAAAGGGAAGGATTTGCCGGGAAATACGATATTGCCCCCTTCGGCAGCTATGAACAGATGCTGGAATGCAATGAAATCGACGTGGTCTGCATCTGTACACCGAGCGGTTTGCATGCTCCTTTGGCTGTCCAGGCTGCTGAAAAGGGAAAGCATATTATAACGGAAAAGCCAATGGCGCTGAATTTGGAACAGGCGGATCAGATGATCCGGGCCTGCGAAGAAAATCATGTGAAATGTACGGTAATATCCCAGTTGCGGTTTACGAAAGCAATATCCAGGCTGAAAGACGCGGTAGACAGCGGGTTACTTGGTAAAGTGATTATGGGAAATATCTATATGAAATATTATCGCTCCCAGGAATACTACGACAGCAGCAGTTGGCGGGGAACGTGGAAGATGGATGGCGGCGGCGCGCTGATGAACCAGGGGATTCACGGAATCGATTTACTGCAGTATGTCATGGGCAAGGTGAAGTCTGTTTTTGCTTTCACCCGGACTTTGGCGCGAAGGATCGAAACGGAGGATTCCGCCGTCGCCGTATTGGAGTTTGCAAACGGAGCTCTGGGTACCATACAGGGTACCACTTCCATTTATCCGGGGTCGCCCAGAGTGTTGGAGATCAACGGAACGCAGGGGACGATTGCTTTGGAGGAAGACAGGATCATCCGATGGCAAATAGAAGGGGAAGAGACACCGAATGCAATAACAGACAGCAAGAAAGAGGAAAATTATAATGCCGCCTGCAATCCGACCGATTTTGGCATAGACGGACATATCAAGCAGATACGGGATATGGTATCAGCCATCCGGGAAGACAGAAAACCACTGGTGGATCCGTACGAAGGCAGAAAACCACTGGAAATCATTCAAGCGATTTATGAATCTTCCAAAACGGGTAAATTGGTTGCTTTGGAATAAGAAATCATGCCTGACAGGTGAGGACAGTTATGGAAAACGATTTTTTCACGGATCAATACTGGAGCTGGAGATATCACATGGGTAAACGGATTGCCGATACTTTGAATTTTTCACGCTTTGGTATTAAGGGAGTGTATCTCTTTGGCAGCAGCAATAACGGAACGGCAGGACCCGGAAGTGATATTGACTTATTGATTCATATCGAAGGAACGGAAGAGCAAAGGCAGCAGCTTACGCTCGTATTGGAAGGCTGGAGTGCGTGCCTGGCCGAAATAAACTATATCAAAACCGGCTATCACTGCGATGGACTGCTGGATGTACATTTCGTAACGGATGAAGATATAAAGGGAAAGTCGGTCTTTGCCGCAAAGATCGATTCCGTAAGGGATCCCGTCTGCCCTTTAAAAACAGGAAAGAAAGAATAAGAAGTCAATGAGAGGGAGTTGTTTCCTTATGTTGATCGATGTCCATGCCCATATTTGGGGAAGCAGTTACGAACAAGACAAAAGAGCGATTATAAAATCATGTGAATTGTACGGTATTACACAAGTATACGTTTCAGGACTCAGATCCTATGTTCCGGACGAACAGGAGATTAAGGAACTGAATCGGGAAGTATATCGGTTTGCAAGGGAAGAGGAAGGTATCATCAAGGGATATTGCTATGTGAATCCCGGCCATCGCAATTGTCTGGATGTATTGAAGCAAGGGATCGAGGAATATGGAATGTCCGGCATGAAACTGTGGGTGTCCACATTATGCGACGATACCAGAGTATTCCCCTTGGTAGAGCGGTGTATTGAGTATGACATTCCTGTTCTTGTTCACGCTTTTCACAAGGCTGTGGGACAGCTCCCGTATGAATCCTACAGCTGGAATGTAGCCAATCTTGCGCGAAAGTATCCAAAAGTGAGGATCATCATGGCGCATATGGCAGCCAATTGCTATACCGGATTGAAGTCGATCCGGGATTTAAAGAATGTTTGGGTGGATTTTTCCGGTTCCATCATTCGTGGGGATGATATCCTTTATGCCAAAAAAGTCTTAGGTGCGGACAGGATATTGTTCGGGACGGATATGCCCGGGGCATCCCCATTGGTCTGCCTGGGTCAGGTGGAAGAAGCGGATCTGACTTCCGAAGAAAAGGAACGGATCTGTTATAGGAATGCCATGCGCTTGTTTGCCGGTAAGCCATTGGGAGAGGAGAGTTCATGTTGAAAGCCATAGATGTCAATTGCTATATAGGGGACTGGCCTTTTCGGAAACTGCACAGAAACACGATGGAGGATCTGAAACGGATCCATATGGAAAACGATATAGGGTATGGCTATGTATCATCCATCAACAGCATATTCTACAACGATCCCTTTGAAGGAGAAGAAGACCTGCATGAGGCGATCCGGAATACTCCATACAAACATACGATGACCATAAATCCCCGGTTGCCGGAATATCGGCAGGATATCGACAAAGGAATCCGGCAGCTTGCTGTCAGGGGAGTCAAAATATTTCCCGGTTATCACGGATATTCCCTGCAGGATGAAGCGTTGGAAGAGCTATGCGCCATTCTGGCCGGATGCGGCTTGCCTTTGTTTGTTGTGGTGCGCTTGGAAGATGAGCGGTTGAATTATATCATGAAACCCGTACCGCCTTCCAAAGGGGAGATCTGCGGTTTTATCCGAAACCACAGACAGAATACCATTGTACTGTTGAGTATGCTTTACGGAGAGCTGACGGCATGCAGAGACTGCATTCTGGAAGCGGAGAATGTCTTTTTTGACACGTCGGGGATACGAAATCTATTTGGAATCGAGCAATTGGCGGAGTCCTTTCCCGCCGAAAAAATCATGTATGGTTCTCAATTCCCGCTGTATTGCCTTAAGAGTTCCTTTCTTATGGTAGACAGGGCACAGATAAATGAGCAAGACAAGGGCAGGATATTTTGTCAGAATGCCCGGAATAATTTGCCGAAATAGGGATATCCTGCAGGACGCTTGCATGAGATGCGTGCCGAAAGATGCAAGATGAGTCGCTGCCGATTTACTTTCGCGGCTGCGGTGAATGAGTATTTGCAGCAGAATTCCCATGTGCACGGAAAGGGCTGTCGTCAGACAGCCCTTTTTCAGACCCCTTCGGATGGCAGTCGGAATTCTGGCAAAACACCTGCAGTTACCGTCAGCGTGAAGTCGGTATATTTCTGAAAAATGCGGAATAATCAATATTGAATACTTTCTGCAATCCAACCAAATCGCTCACAAAAACATTGCCCTTGCCCGATTCGATCAGAGAATAGGTACTTCGGCTTAATGGCGAGCCTAATATTTGCAGCTTGGCAACGGTCTGTTCTTGCGTCAATCCTTGGGATACGCGAATATTGCGTATATTTTGCCCAAATTGTTCATTACTTAACAACTTCATGGTACAACCTCCAGATTGCTTACAGGTATAAGCTAACTAGTTGATTTTAACAAAAATGCGATATATAATTGCTTATAGGTATAAGCTAAGCGAAAACAAAATGATGAATTTGCTGAACAGAAGTGCAGGAGCTTATCCTATAACATATAGAAAGGATGGGAAATATGAAAAGTCGTGTTGCCAATACCGGGTTTCGCAAAAGATATACGTTATCTTTTGTAGCAGTAGCCATCATTCCTACGCTCATCGTGCTGACGCTATATGTGCCAATGATCAATCTGTTCAAAGAGGAAGCGATCAAAACGGATTCTTTGCGGACAAACACAATTCAGGTCGCCATAGATGAGAGGGTGCAGGAAATGCATAACTTGTCCGTACAGATAAGTACCAATAAAAGAGTAATTGAGTTTTTATATAAAGAAGCGCCTCTGAATAATGAATCCAGATATTATATCAAGGATTTATCCGACTTTGTGAAAAGCTGCAAGGCAGGGAATAATTTTATAGGTCTGATAGCTATCTATCTGATACAGAGTTCCTCTGTTGTAACCCATGAGGGAGTATATCAGTCGGATTACTTTTTTGAAAATATAGTAAAATATGACGGCATGCAATCCTCCGATGTAAAGGAAATGATGACGGGATACTTTTACAACAAATGCCTCCCTCTTAAAAAAATAAATGGATATGGCCCGTTAAATGGAGATTATATTACCTATATGCAGACCGTACCGATTGGAGAAACCAATGCGCTGGCCAATGTCATTATGTTTATTAACGTGAAGGATATACTGGCAATGACGGGTGGAACGGATCCGTCATTCAACCATCAGACTATGATCTTATCCAAGGAAGGGGAAGTCATATCGCCAGGATCGGAAGGAAAGGAACTGCGGCAAATGATTTTCCGCAATATAGGAGAAGACGACAACGGTTCGTTTACTATGGATTTTCCCGGTCAATCAAGTATGGTTATTTCCTATTCCAGGTCAAAAGTAAATAATTGGGTATCTATAACATTTTTCAGTATGGACAGCATTCTACTGAGGGTCAGCAGAATCCGAAACATTGCCCTTATCATATCAATTTTTGGCCTCGGCATAGGAATATTTTTATCCCTTTTGATGGCGGATTCCAGCTACAGACCCTGGGCTTTGCTGATAGCTGAAATGAAACAATTATACAGCAAGGCGAATATATGCAAAAAAACAAAAAGTCTCATAACAATGCTCTGAAGGAACATATCAGTACTTATATCTACAGCAATTATACCGATGCAAACATATCTTTGGAGCAGGTTGCCGAAACACTTGGGTATTCCTCCTCTTATTTAAGCCGTTTCATCAAACAGGAGTTTGGGATAGGCTTCGGGGAACTTCTTAATAAAATCAGACTGGACCATGCCAAAAAACTCCTGACATCCGGTATCCGGCCGATTGGCGAGATATCCGAAACGGTGGGGTATATGAGTATCAACAGTTTTGTCCGCGCATTCAAAAGGGAAGAAGGCATCACGCCAAGTCAGTACAGGAATGCTTCCGTGAATCAGTTCAAAGCAGAAAATAAATGAAAACGCCTTTTCATCACCAATATGTAATGTATTGTTAACAAAAGTAAAGTATTGTATATATCCTTCAAGCGTTACTATTTATATAATATAGGGCATAGAGACAGCTTAAAAATCTATGGCAATGGAGGCAGTTTCATTGAGTATGATAACGGATAAGTCACAAGCCATTACAACAAAAAAGCAATATGGTATTTTAAAATGGAAGAACACGATTAAGAAGGAGAAGCATCTGTGGTTCCTCGTTTTGCCAGGAATCATTTGGTACCTGATATTCGCCTATGCGCCCATGTTTGGGCTTGCTATAGCATTCCAGAACTTTTCTCCCTTTAAAGGTTTTGCCGAAAGTCAATGGGTAGGATTCATGTGGTTTGAACAATTCTTCCGGTCCCAGTTTTTCTGGAGATTGATTCAAAACACCTTACTGCTGAACTTCTACAATATAATATTCAGCTTTCCGGTACCGATTCTTTTAGCACTTTTATTGAATGAAATACGGCACTCCTGGTACAAAAAGGCGGCCCAGACAATAAGTTATCTCCCGCATTTTGTATCAACGGTCGTTGTAGTAGGCATGATAACAAATTTTCTCTCTCCCGTCGGCGGAATTGTGAATCTGATGATTGAAAAATTGGGGGGAGGAAGTATCAATTTCATGATAAAACCGGAATGGTTCCGGCCATTGTACATCATGTCTGAAGTGTGGCAGGGAGCCGGCTGGGGATCGATAATCTATCTTGCTGCATTAAGTGGAATTGACACCCAATTATATGAGGCATCTATTGTAGATGGCGCCAACAAATGGAAGCAGTTATGGCATATATCCATTCCTGGAATTCTTCCGACCATAATTATCATGCTCATTATGAATTTAGGCCATATCTTGTCGATTGGCTATGAAAAAATCATACTTATGTACAATACGTCAACTTATGAAACCGCCGACGTAATCAATACCTATGTATACAGGAGAGGCATTGTCAGCGGGGAGTACAGCTTTGGCACGGCAGTCGGTCTGTTTCAGTCGGTGATCAATTTTGTTTTTATCATTGCCGCGAACAGGTTCAGCAGAAAAATGACGGAAGTCAGTTTATGGTAGGAGGGAATTGAAATGGCTCATAAAAGATTGACTACGGGGGACATTATATTTTACATAATCGATTATTTTATCATTGCACTGGTAGTTATCGTTACCTTATATCCATTTGTTTTTATTTTCAGTGCCTCGATCAGTGATTCGGCCGCCCTTGGCCGGG
>ENA-UOOK01006344-UOOK01006344.1-fermentation-metagenome-genome-assembly--contig:-NODE-6344-length-11376-cov-5.006183_pt1 | contig 11376 bp, 11 predicted proteins | sample MGYA00245777_ERZ724023 | MGnify/ENA primary metagenome ERZ724023 (study PRJEB28704, sample SAMN03018312) | fermentation metagenome | biome: anthropogenic terrestrial biome; feature: soil; material... | reverse complement strand
TTTATACAAAAGAATCCCGTAATTTCACGGGTTGTGGCGTTTTGCAAACGCCTAATTAATAAAAGGTAAATGGAGGTGTTAAAATGAGTAAATTAAAATATAGAATCATACCTGAAGGAATGAATCAAGATATTTATATCCCGGTTTCTGCTGTTTTTATTGATTACGCGGATGTAAAAGCATGTAATCTGACAATGAAGGAAGCATGCGAAAAAATAGCAGCAACAATACCTGGACCTGCAGGATTAAATATGTTTGATATGACTGCCACCACAACAAACAGTAACGGATTGATGCTGGACGGAGGAATGGTCTGTATAGCAGCATCAGATTACGGTAAAATTAATAAAGACTTTGGATACCTTGAAATGGTGGAGTTGCCATATTCAGAAGAATTAATTAAAGAAGAACCTCATTTGAAACAATGGAATAAGTCATTTCCGGGAAGAAAACTTTATATGGGACCTGATCCAAACAAAAAAGCAATTCCTATACACAATGCTGTTTTAACAGGCAGAGCCGGAAACAACAATTCAGGTACCGAAATGATGCATTATATTAATATGGAAGAGCTTATTTTACCGATAACAGGCCAGCTAGAAATTATGAGAGACGGCAATGTTGAAATCGGCGGTACAGGTGGAGTTATTTCCGTAGGTATAGGAATGGTAGTTGGAGAAGAATTCGGTCGTATAGTTCCTCACAGACAATGGAAATGCGGTAAAACAGCTCATAATTCAAAGGAATATGCTCAAACATTAAAAAGTCATATCCCAATAATTGCTGCCGACAAAAAAGAATTAGCTAAATCAATAATAAAGGCATTGCAGGCTGGAATGATTCCCGGCAGAGATATAGGTGCATCACCTTCTGTATTGTCAGTTGCAAGACGCATGAAAATACAACCGGATTTTGAGAATATCGAAGAGAATGCTTATATTGAATTAGCAAGCGTAGGCTGCACTATGGAATGGATAAAAGAAGATGTTGCAGAGCTTACACCTGAAGAAATAGTAGAAAGAGCACATGAAATAATACCCGGAATTGACAACCCCAGAAGATATAAAGCATTAGATATTGTCCAGGTAAAATATGTAGAAGTATAATATAAAGACGAGTTAAATTTCTCGTCTTTTTAATAATGCATTTTACTTTACTATTTTAATGGTGTAAAGTATTAAATAAATTAGGAAGTATTAATAATGGAATAGGTTTGTGAAACGGAGTGATAATATGAATGATGCTAAAGTCATTGTACAGGTCGATAAAACAGTTGTTAAAATAGGCGGATTAGATATTAGAGGATTAAATATTCAGCAACTCGAGAAAATATTACAAGATAAATTAAAAAGTTTAATACGAATTATAGGTGTAACGGGCAACTCCATAGAAATGGATGTGTATGGTATTGAAGAGGATGACATATTGCGTGAAGAGGACGGCTTGATTAAGGCAGTAGCTCTTGCTGACGGTATAAAAATATCAGATGTAACTTCTCTTTCATCAGTTAAAAAAATAAAAAGTGTGGATATAAACGCGATACCTGATTATGCAGAAAATGAATGCAGAGGAGAAAGGTGGCAGACAATTGATTAATAAGGCAGTAATTATACCGACAGGAGATGAACTGAAATCAGGAATAGTATTGGATACCGACAGCCCCATGATTATGCAGGTTATACTAAGCATTAACAACAATTGCAATATTATAAGGAATAAACCTGTAAAAGATGCTGAAAGTGCAATTACGAATTGCATAAGAAGTTATGCAGAGCAAGATGTTGATTTAATTGTTCTTATAGGAGGTTCCGGCGGTGGTCATAGACATAGCTCTACATTGGGCAAGGATTTTACTCATTCATCTTTGGATTCGGTTCTTGATATAAAGCATACAACCGAACTGTATGGTAAGAATGGACATTTGTGGAGTAAAATTGTATGCGGAATTATAAATAAGACTGTTGTTATAAATGTTCCCGGTCCATATCAGGAAGCTCGTGCAGCAATAGAGGCATTTAAAAGAGCTTTTGAAGAAAACAAAGAAGATCTAAAGCTTATAAATGCCCGAATGGCAGAAGCAGTAAAGCTTCAGTACGGAACATGTTAATTCTTAAGTCAAGGTAATTATATGAGAGAAACAAAATTATTGGAAACTTTTTTATTAAAGACTAATTCAATGGATAACTGCGCAGTAGTTATCGGAGGTATCTGCACCGAAGGAAAAAAACAGGAAGCAATTGAAATCTTTTTGCAAATAAAAAATTTTTCTTTAGGTAAATCCAAGGATGAATTTTTGACAGATGTTATACTTGCAGATTCATTGAAAAAATTATCTCCTGAATGGATAGCTGTTTTAGGTGCTTCAATTCAAGTTGAAGGTATAGAAAAAGATTCTGGCGGAATAATTGGAAATCCGTTTGAAGAAAATCAGTCATCAGATGAAGAAATAGAGGAAGTATATCCTGGGCTATATATGCTTGCTATGCCCGGAGGACCGGGTGTTGTTTTTAAAGGTTCGTATTCGGATAGCCTTAAAGTAAAAGATTTTATAGTTGATAGAAAAGAAAAAGGTATTTTATGCAATGAAGACATTATTAGCAAATTAAATACTTTTACAAATCTATACATGGTAGTATATGATGGCAGTGGTTCTTCTAGCAATGGAGGAATTTATGTATCTGATAATTCCGGAAAATATTTTGAAATTATATAGGAAGGTGTATTAATAAAAAACCGTAGGCTGTAATTAACTGTATCCTATGGCTTTTTGTTGCAATAATACAACAAAAATGCACTAATGCAACGTCAAGATATATAAACATAATGCAAGAATAAGTTAAAAAAAGCTAAAATACATATAATTTCAATATATTTATCTTTAATTTAATGATTTTTTAAAGTTGGCACGAAATATGCTATTTCTATTAATGACATTATATATATCCTAATGGAGGGGGCATTAAATGATTGACTTAATTGAAAAAGAATTAGACCAACATGTGAGACCAATATTAAAAGAACACTATGGTGATATAAAGATCAGCGGCTATGAAAATGGAATTTTAGAAATAGAAATGTTAGGCAATTGCAGAAGTTGTCCTTCGGCTAAGTATACAGTCATAGATGTGGTAGAAGTCGAATTGAAAAAGCATATTCCGGAAATTGAACAAGTTATTTTAAGAGAAAGTATTAATGAAGATATGCTAAAACTTGCTAAAGACATATTAAATAATAAAGGAAATATTTAGGTCGGCTTAAAAACTATAAAAATTAATTATCAAATAGATTTTTAGAACTAATAAAGGAGATATAAGATGACTAAACGTAGGACTCAAACAATGGACGGTAATGCAGCTGCCGCATATGCAGCATATGCATTTACTGATGTTGCGGCTATTTACCCGATAACGCCATCGTCACCTATGGCAGGGCTGGTAGATGAATGGTCTGCAAAAGGGAAAAAAAATATTTTTGGAGAAACAGTCTTAGTAAAAGAAATGCAGTCTGAAGGAGGAGCTGCGGGCACAATGCACGGAGCATTACAGTCAGGTGCTCTTACAACAACATTTACAGCATCACAAGGGCTACTTTTGATGATTCCAAATATGTATAAAATAGCAGGTGAATTATTGCCCGCAGTATTTCATGTAAGTGCAAGATCCTTGGCATCTAACTCGCTGAGTATATTTGGAGATCACCAGGATGTTATGTCAACAAGACAAACAGGATTTACACTATTAGCATCAAGCAGTGTTCAACAGGCTATGGATTTAGGAGCTGTTGCACACCTGAGTGCCATTAAATCAAGGGTACCGGTCCTTCATTTCTTTGATGGTTTTAGGACATCCCATGAAGTGCAAAAAATTGAGATTTTAGAATATGATGAATTGTCAAAACTAATAGATTATGAAGCAGTTAAAGCATTCAGAGACAATGCATTAAGCCCAAACAATCCTGTTCTCCGCGGAACAACTCAAAATCCTGATATCTTTTTTCAATTGAGAGAGTCAATAAATAAATTCCATGAGGCAGTTCCTGGAATAATACAATCATATATGGATGAGATTAATAAGCTTACAGGAAAAAATTACAAACTGTTTAACTATTATGGGGATGAAAATGCAGAAAACATAATAGTGGCAATGGGATCAGGTTGTGAAACAATAAGTGAAGTAGTTGATTATTTAAATGCCAAGGGAGAAAAGGTCGGCTTACTGGAAGTACATCTTTACAGACCATTCTCATCAGACTTCATGCTTAATCAAATACCAAAAAGCGTTAAGAAAATAGCAGTGCTTGACAGAACCAAGGAACCCGGCTCTAATGGTGAACCTTTATATATTGACGTAAAAAATGCTTACTATGATGTTGAAAATGCTCCGTCAATTGTAGGGGGACGCTACGGATTAGGTTCTAAAGATTTTAAACCTGATGATGTTATGTCTGTTTTCAATAATTTAAAATCAGACAATCCAAAGAATGATTTCACTGTAAGTATTATTGATGATGTAAGTAACAAATCATTACCGCTAAGCGATGAAAGTATAGACCCTACACCAAAAGGAACTATTGCATGCAAGTTTTGGGGCCTCGGTTCTGACGGAACGGTTGGAGCTAATAAGTCAGCAATAAAAATAATCGGAGATAATACGGATTTTTATGCACAGGCATATTTTGAATATGATGCTAAGAAATCAGGCGGATTGACTATATCTCACATTAGATTCGGCACTTCCCCGATTAAAGAACCGTATTTAGTGAACAAGGCAGAATTCATAGCCTGTCACAATCAATCCTATGTAAATAAATACAACCTTTTGGAAGGAATTAAGAAGGGCGGCAAGTTTTTGCTAAACTGCATTTGGACTGAAGAAGAGTTAAACGAGCATTTGCCTGCAAGATTAAAACGTGATATTGCTAATAACTGCGTAGATTTTTATACAATAAATGCTGTGGAAATAGCTAAAAAAATAGGTCTTGGCGAAAGAATAAACATGATTATGCAGGCTGCCTTCTTTAAATTGGCTAATATTATTCCTACAGAAGATGTTTCGGTGTACTTAAAGAAAGAAGTAAATAAGTTATACGGCAATAAGGGTCAAAATATAGTTGATATGAATTGCCTTGCTATAGATAAAGGCTTTGAAAGCATTAATAAAATAAGCGTACCTGAACAATGGAAAAATACAGTAGATGAAGAAACTGATAGAAATCATAATGTTCCGGAATTTATTGAAAAAGTAATATTTACAATGAATAGGCAAGAAGGCGACAAGCTTCCGGTCAGTGCTTTTATCGGGCATGAAGACGGATCATTCCCATTAGGCGGAACCGCATGGGAAAAACGTGAAATTGCAATTGAAGTCCCGAGGTGGGATTCTTCGAAATGCATTCAATGCAACCAATGCTCATTTGTTTGCCCTCATGCGGTAATAAGACCAACACTTCTCTCAGACAAAGAATTAAAGAATGCACCTGAAGGTTTTGTGGCAGTTCAAGCTACCGGATACAAGGATAAGAGCTATCATCTTGCAATATCGGCTCTTGACTGTACAGGGTGTGGAATCTGTGTCAATGTATGCCCGGCAAAAGAAAAGGCTATAATGATGGGCAAGCTGGATTCTAACAGAGAACAATATGTAAAAGATTGGAGTTACGCTAATGATATTACTACAAAAGAAATTCCTGAAAATTACACAAAGACGGTAAAAGGAAGTCAGTTCCGAAGACCGTTAATAGAGTTTTCAGGTGCTTGCGCAGGTTGTGGGGAAACTCCGTATGCTAAACTTGTAACCCAAATGTTTGGGGACAGAATGATGATTTCAAATGCAGCCGGATGCTCGACAGTATGGGGAGGTTCACCATCTGTGTCATATACAACTAATGAATATGGGCATGGTCCTTCTTGGGGATTTTCATTATTTGAAGATAATGCCGAATATGGTTTTGGCATGTACCTGGGAGTTGAAAAAATTAGAAATGCTACTAAGCTAAAAGCATTAGATGCTATTGCTAATGGAGTAAAAAAACCAGTTAAAGAAGCATTGCAGGAATGGATTGATGGTTTTGGCATATCGGAAGGTACAAGAGAAAGAGCAGAAAAGCTAGAAAAAGTATTATTAAAAGAAAAAGAAGATAATGAACTGTTAGGTAAAATATATGATAACAGAGATTATTTTATAAAAAGATCACACTGGATATTCGGAGGAGACGGTTGGGCATATGACATTGGGTATGGTGGTCTTGATCACGTTCTGGCATCTGGAGAAAATATTAATGTTTTGGTATTTGATACGGAAGTTTATTCTAATACAGGCGGTCAGTCATCGAAGGCAACACCTACGGCTGCAATTGCTGAGTTCGCATCAAATGGGAAAAAAACCCGCAAGAAAGATTTAGGATTGATGGCAGTGAGCTATGGGTATGTATATGTGGCACAAATTGCAATGGGAGCAGATAAAAATCAGACTCTTAAAGCTATTATAGAAGCTGAAAATTATCCGGGGCCATCATTGATAATTGCATATTCTCCATGTGTAAATCACGGCATTAAAGCAGGTATGGGAAAAGCGCAAATGCAGCAAAAAAATGCGGTTGATTCTGGTTATTGGTCATTATACAGATTCAATCCAGAATTAATAAATGAGGGTAAAAATCCATTTATACTAGACTCGAAGGGACCTACAAAAGATTTTAAAGAGTTTTTGATGAGCGAAGTACGATATGCTTCATTATATAATGCATTTCCAGAAACGGCAGATAAGCTGTTTAAGAAAGCGGAAGAAGATGCGAAGTTTAGATATGAAAGGTATGTAAAAATGGCAAATGAAGATGCATATGCATTAAGTTAAGTTTATATTATTAAAGCTAGTTTTTTATTATATATAATGAAAAATAAATTCATAGAAATAGAATAAGATTTGAAAATACTGTTAATTAATGTAATTAAATTTAAATTGACGGGAAAGGCAGAGACATAGGATGCCACGTTATGGAAAGACTGGGGCCTTTTAATAACAATAATATGGAATAATTGTACTGGGGGTGAGTTACCTAGAAATTCTTCCAAATTATGAAGCGATAAAATTAGTATATAAAAATTAAGATAGAAATAAATTATGAAGGTTTTTTAAGTAAGAAACTTTTATGGCTATTTTAAGGAGAATATTTATAATGAATAAGAAAATAGAAACAAAAAGCATTGCTTTAAGCGGATTGCTTCTTTCAATGGGGATACTTTTGCCTATAATTTTCCACATATTTGGAATGACTGGGCCCATAGTACTTCCTATGCACATTCCAGTTTTGCTTGGTGGATTTTTACTGCCGACAAACATGGCTCTATTACTAGGTATTATTACACCTATACTAAGCGGAATGCTTACTGGAATGCCTGTAATGTTTCCAATGGCTGTTATTATGGCATTTGAACTTGGTATGTACGGTTTTACAGCTTCAATAGCAACGAGAAAGTTTAATATTTCAATTTTACCAGCACTTTTGATATCAATGATTAGCGGCAGGATAACGGCAGGATTTGTAGTGGCTCTATTGACACAATTCTTTGGTGTGAAGATGAATCCAATAATTTTTTTAAAGGAAGCTGTGATTACCGGAATTCCGGGAATTATCATTCAGCTAATATTTATTCCGTCTCTTGTTTATGCAATTAGAACATTTATTAAGAAACCTTCAATTAATGCTTAATATAGTATATTAAATTAGTATTTGCAGTGAAGCATATGAAAATCGGAATAAAATATTGCGGTGGATGTAATTCAAAGTATGACAGGATTGAGTTTGTCAATAAAATAATTAACATATATTCTGAAATCAATTTTGAACCAGTCATGGAACAAGTTTATTATGACTATATATTGATAATTAATGGATGCAGATGTGCTTGTGCTGGGCACCAAATGTTAAATACAAGTATAAAATTTTTTTATATTGTGCCGAGGATTTCGAATAAATAAATAAAAAATTAAAAGAAAACAAATATAAAGTATGAAATATTAATATTAATATAAAAATAAAATTCAAATAGTAGAACTGGAAGAGCCCGTTGCCTGCCGCTAACCCCATGGAGACCAGGGAAATCAGGGATAAATTTCGGACCAGTTTCAGATGATGAAGATTGGCGACAACGACATAAAAGAAGATTATTATTAAAAGATAAGATTCCACTTCCGACCAAGTTTTAAACGTAAACCGCCCCGCGATTGACAGGAAAAGGGCCGAAAGAAAAAAGAAGATCGGAAGATTTAATTTTTTATCTATGTTTCGCAATGGATTTTCCTTTAAAAGCAAAAACCTAAGCAAACCGAAGATACATACTAAACCGCCGCTAATACTGGTAAGAGCTTTGGATGTAAATAGTCCAAAGGCGAACAGATAAAGATTAACAATAATTGCTTTGGCGAGAAAATCAGCAAAGGTATTTTTCCAGTTATTCATTGAACTCAATCCTTCTTACATATAGTTTAAATAAAACATTTGAAATCATCTTAAGCCTGACTCTGTTTTAAATTCGCTTTTGTTCAAATGAATCCTTTTTTAGAAACAATAATAATTTACCGAAATTATTCAACTTCACAATATTTTCACTACTTTTTATTTTTGTTAAAAGGAGAATGATTATTTTCGTCGAAAAACATAATTTAACTAGTCGACATTCCGCTTATCACTGAATTTTATTTATACAACGATTTGGAAAATAAAGATATGGTTTCCCCAAACTTTTGCCGATAAATATTTAGAACACAAAAGATGGGCGTGATGTGATGCATAAACTTTTAAAGCCGACTATATTCAGGCTTTTTTACGCCGTCGATACCGTTTGTATCGCCGGTTCCTTCTTTGTTTCATGGTGGTTTAAGAAAAGAGTCGACCTGTTTTTCGGAAGCGCTTTTTCCGACTATCTACTTATTTTTTTGGGAATTGTCCCACTTTACATACTGATCTATAAAAGTTTCGATTTGTATACCTCCAAACGGGGCCAGAATTTCTCAAATGAGTTGATTAAGATCATTGAGGCCAATCTAATTGGTTTCATGTTATTATTGGGGTTGTTTTTTGCGCTTAAGTTGAACTTTATCTCGCGGGTGGTTATTATTCAGTTTTTGGCGGTAAATATCGTTTTAAACAGCGCGGCCAGATATATTTCCAGGTTGGTCCTACGGTTGGCGCGGACTTACGGCTATAATATCAAGTATTTGGCGATTATCGGCGCCGGCCCGTTGGGGTTGGAATTTATCAAACGGATTGAGGAACATAAGGAATTCGGCTACCGAGTTCAGGCGTTTTTCGATGACGATCCCCGAAAAATCGGTAAGCGGTTTTGTAAGGTGAATGTAGTTGGAAAAATTAAAGCAATAGATGATTATCTAATAAATAATGATATCGATGAAGTGATTATCGCCTTGCCTTTGTCTGCTTATCAAAAGATCGGTTCCATTGTGGAAACCTGCGAAAAGCACGGCATCAGAGCGATGATTATTCCCGACTATTACAAATATATTCCGGCCAAGCCCAAAGTGATTGAAATTGACGATCTGCCTTTGATAAGCGTCCGGGATGTGCCGTTGGATTATTTTTATAACAAACTGTTTAAGCGCGCTTTTGATATTATATGCTCCATCTTATTGATAATATTTTTTTCACCCTTAATGATACTTTTAACTATCGGCGTAAAGTTATCGTCACCCGGCCCGGTTTTGTTCAAACAAAAGCGGGTGGGATTGAACCGGAAACTGTTCGAGATGTATAAGTTTCGTTCGATGCGGATCAGTGACGCTGAAGTCGCCTGCACCACTTGGACGACTGCCAACGATCCGCGCCGAACCGGACTCGGGGAATTTATCCGGGCTACTAGTTTGGACGAACTTCCTCAATTTTTTAATGTATTACGAGGGGAGATGAGCCTTATCGGGCCACGCCCGGAGCGTCCGCATTTTGTCGAGCAGTTTAAAAAAGATATTCCCAAATACATGGTGAAACATCAAGTGAAACCGGGGATTACCGGCTGGGCGCAGGTGAACGGCTGGCGAGGCGATTCCTCCATTGAAGAACGGATCAAATGCGATATTTTTTATATTGAAAATTGGAGTTTGTTCTTGGATTGCAAAATTTTATTTTTGACAGCGCTCAAAGGATTCGTGAATAAGAACGCCTATTAATTTGTCAGCTATTATTAGCGATTGGCTACTGGCTCTTTCTCACGAGCAATTTTTTGGGCCTAGAGCAAATCCTAAAGCCAACAGCTAAAAGCCAATAGCCAAAAGCTACCGACCAAAAGCTACCGACCAAAAGCAAAAACTAAGTAATAGGGAAGGAAGATGTTTTTTTGCATGTTTTAGTTACCGGTGGAGCGGGGTTTATCGGCAGCCATCTTGTGGATCGGCTGTTGCAGGAAGATAAGCGGGTGACCGTGGTTGATAACTTTGATTCTTTTTACCATCGGTCTATTAAAGAACGAAATATTGCCGAACAACTTAAACATACCGGTTATATCCTTAAAGAAGTGGATATTTGTGACTTTGAGAAGTTAAAGACGGAACTTAGGGGCGATTATGACGCTATCGTCCACCTAGCCGCCAAAGCCGGGGTCCGCCCTTCGCGCCAAGATCCGGTCGCTTATCAAAAAGTGAATGTTCAAGGAACCCAGAATTTACTGGAATTCGCCAGGGAGAAAAAGATTAAGCAATTTGTTTTCGCCTCGTCTTCAAGCGTTATGGGATCAATCCAAATACGCCTTGGCGCGAAGCCGACCAAGTATTGTTGCCGATTAGCCCTTATGCGGCGACCAAGGTTGCTGGAGAACTGCTGGGACATGTCTACAGTCATTTATATGGTATTAGGTTTTTGGCCTTACGCTTTTTTACGGTTTATGGTCCGCGGCAACGGCCCGATCTGGCAATAAATAAATTTATCAGGTTAATATTAGAAGGAAAGCCGATTCAAATCTATGGGGATGGGACTACTTCTCGCGATTATACATTCATTTCCGATATCATTCAGGGAATCTATGCCGCTATTAATTATACCAAAACTCAATATGAGGTTATTAATTTGGGAAACAATTGAGTGGTGACTTTGAACCGCTTGATTCAAGCAATCGAAGAAGAATTACAAGTTTCCGCCAATATAGAATATCTCCCGGAACAACCGGGCGATGTACCCCGGACTTACGCTGAAATATCGAAAGCAGGTAAACTATTTGATTATCGCCCATCAGTTAATTTGAAGAGCGGAATTCATCAGTACGCGCAATGGATTAAAGCAAGTGGAATTGTATAAATAATTTAACAAAAATGACTAGTAATGGTCGGAAGGATTTTATAACAGATTAACGAAACATGTAACAATACGAGTAAA
>ENA-UOOK01006342-UOOK01006342.1-fermentation-metagenome-genome-assembly--contig:-NODE-6342-length-11378-cov-3.575466_pt1 | contig 11378 bp, 13 predicted proteins | sample MGYA00245777_ERZ724023 | MGnify/ENA primary metagenome ERZ724023 (study PRJEB28704, sample SAMN03018312) | fermentation metagenome | biome: anthropogenic terrestrial biome; feature: soil; material... | reverse complement strand
GAAAGTAGCGTAAAAAATGATAGACTAGGGGAGGATATTTATGGAAGTGCGTCTTGCCAAAGGCAGTGACAGGGAAGCAATCTCAGCGGTTTATGAGGCCGCGCGGCAGTACATGCGGCGCAGCGGCAATCCGACCCAGTGGGGCATGTGCTATCCGCCGGAGGCATTGCTCAGAGAGGATATCAGAGCGGGAAGGCTTTTTGTCTGTACGCAGTGCGACAGTATCCACGGCGTTTTTGCCTTTCTTCCCGGCAACGATCCGACCTACGGATACATAGAGGGCGCATGGAAGAACGACCTGCCATACGGCACCATTCACCGCGTGGCTTCGGATGGAACACTCGGGGGCGTATTCAGGTGCTGCTTTGATTTTTGCCGGAGAAAGATGGACAATATCCGTATCGATACCCATCACGACAACCTGACCATGCAGCGTGCCGTGGAAACGTGTGGCTTTGAACGATGCGGCACCATATATGTGAAAGACGGGTCGCCGCGGATAGCGTATCAGTATACCGCCGCCGCAGCGTGTCCGGCCAAAGATATAATACACCAGACTTCCCAAAGCAAAAAAACATACAAAGAGGGTTATAATCGTGTCAATTGAAAAGGTAAGGGAATTTTTCAAAAAATATAACATGGACAACCGCATCCGGGAATTTGATGTATCCAGTGCAACTGTGCAATTGGCTGCATCCGCATTGAACTGTGAACCTGCGAGGATCGCAAAAACACTTTCCTTTCTGGCAGGCGGACAAGCGATTTTGGTGGTTGCCGCCGGGGATACGAAGATAGACAACAGAAAATTCAAGGAGTGCTTTGGAACAAAAGCCAAAATGCTCTCGCCCGATGAGACGATCGAAATGATTGGACATGCCGTTGGGGGAGTTTGTCCATTTGCCATCCACAAGGGAGTTCCTGTCTATCTTGATGTATCACTCAAACGGTTTGATACCGTCTTACCGGCTTGCGGGAGCGATAACAGTGCTATAGAAATGACAATAAAGGAATTGGAGGAATACTCCGGCTGTTTGAAATGGATTGATGTATGTAAGTACTAGACGACACGGACATGCCGGCAGCATAATTCCCAATCAGAAGTATGAGAACATAGAAGGGCCTTATGTTCGGAAAAACACAGAAAGCAGTGAAAAAATGATTATCGCAGCCTTTGCAGGTGTCGGGAAAACCTATTTCTGCAATCATGTCGAGAGAGCGAAAGATTTCGTATGTATGCCTTATAAGTACATTTTGCCGAAAGGCAAACTGGATGTCGGGGAAGAAGAGGCAAGGAAATCGGATTGGAGCCTTGCATTGAATTTGGAATATCCCCGGAATTTTGTGGAAGGGATACTGGAAAACAGGAACAGGTACGATTATCTCGTAATACCGTCGGACAGTCGTGTCCTGGAAGGCTTGAAAGGGAAAAATGTGTCTTATCTATTATGTTATCCCGAAGCAGGCGCGAAAGAAGAATACAGGAAAAGATATCTGCAAAGAGGAAACACCGAGGACTTTATAGACATTTTTATCGGAAACTGGGAAGGTTTCATGGAATCTTTGCGACGGGATACCTATGGAACCCACATTATATTGTCTGAGAAAGAGTACCTCCTGGATGTCAAGGGAAAAATGGATGAAATAATATCGCGCCTAAGAAAGGCCGGTTGCCATGAAAATGAAAAGTAAAAATAATGAAATAGTAAAGCACATCACAAGCCCGGAAGATCATGGCCGCCGGGAACGGATTGAAAGCTATTATCGGTATGAGGTCAGGTGAGAATATGAATCAAAAGATGTACGAGTTTGAAGCGACCATTTATAAAGTCCCAGACGTAGACGGTGCCTACGTCGAGTTCCCATATGACGTGAAAGCCGAGTTCGGCAAGGGCAAGGTTAAAGTCCACGCCACTTTTGACGGGGAACCGTATGACGGCAGCTTGGTAAACATGGGTGTTAAGCACACCGATGGTTCGGTGTGCTATATCATCGGGCTTCGCAAGGACATCCGCGCCAAAATCGGCAAGCAAGCAGGCGACACCGTAAAAGTAATCATAAGGGAACGTATGTGATATGGCAGATACGAAATCGAAAAGACGAAAGGGTCGTACCAAAGCCGATGTGGATACTGTTATCTGCTGGCTGACGGGTTATGACGATGCAGGACTTGCGGCGCAAATTGACAAGAATGCCGACCTTGAAACGTTCTTTACCGAGGCGCCGCAGATCAACCCAAATGCATCCAAAATCAAAGGCGTAATCTGCGGCTATCGCGTTAAAGAAATCAACGACCCGCTCATGCAGAAAATATGCTGGTTGGACAAACTGGTGGACGAACTGGCAAAGGGCAAAGCGATGGAGAAGATATTGAGGAGTTAAAAGAAGTATGAGCGCAAACCTCCGAAAAATGCCCGGCAAAAAGAATGCGCCAGGCACGCAGTTTTGATTAAGGAATCATTACAAAGGAAGGCCGGTTGCCATGAAAAGTATAAATAATGAAATAGTAAAGCACATCCCAAGTCTGGAAGACCACGGTCGCCTGTATATGTATTATGGGATTCCGTATTCTGAAGAATGCTATGTGTATGGACATGAAGAAGACGGTGAAAATCTTATTGTATCTTATGAGTGTGATGATTTATGCAGAACGATAGCAGAAGAGTTTGAATATGATTATGAATGGCTTGATATTTTACAAAACAATCAAATTATGCTTGAAAAGATCTTCGATGTTGATGTTGAAACGCAGGATTTTGATGTAATTGTTTCTCTTCTGCTGTACTTAGTTGAAAGTGTAACTTTTGAAGACAAATTTATAGATGCGTTGAATAATGGGTATTTGATTCGGCTGATAAAAAGATATAAATGCCTGTGTACCGCTCAAGCAAATAAATAGTGAAAAGACTACAGAGAATAGTGTAAGAATCGATAGTTATGAGGAGAAGAACCCAGTTATGAATATAAAGAAAATCGCATCAGGCGAAAATGAAATAGCGATTGTAAACAGTGATACGGTTTGCATCTCAGATGTACAATCCGCATTGGATTTCATGATGTCTGTAAATTATGAAACAGGGTGCCATTCCATTATCATAAACAAAGAAGCTATTGTTGAAGATTTCTTCGTTTTGAGTACGAGGATTGCCGGTGAAATCCTGCAAAAATTTATCAATTATCAATTCAAGCTTGCGATTATCGGCGATTTTTCAAGGTATACAAGCAAACCGCTGAAAGATTTTATCTATGAAAGCAATCATGGAAGGGATATCTTCTTTGTGTCTTCCGAAGAAGAAGCGATCAAGAGATTGAGCAGAGTCATGATACAAGGGAAATTTTTGAAAACGGAAAGGAGTAAATTATGACGGGTAAGACCAGTCCAGAGAAAGCGGTTAAAGAATTGACCATGCTGCTGATGTATTTGACAAGATTTAATGAACGGAACCATTTCGAATCAGATTTGGATATGGCTTGGAAGGGATATGATTTTGACGTTATCAATGAGCTTGATGAGGAAAATTATATCCGGCAGGGAAGCCACCGCTCAAAGTCTGTAGCGATTACAGACGAGGGCATAAAATTATCCCGGGAATTATTGATTAAATATAATATATCTGATTGGAAGCAAATACCTTAAGAGATCCAGATTATGTTGCTCTTGACTTAAAGTTTACTCTAACGTTTATAATTCTGATGTAGGCAGGACGAGCTTCGCAAATGCGTATCTCGTTCAAGCACAAGGATGTAAGCCTCAATATACAGATTGATCTCAAAACGGGAGTGAACAAAAAATGGAAAACGCAAAGGTTTATTTTTCCGATTTCCGTACGGTGCCTTTCGGTGACGGGCTGCCCGTCAAGCTTAAGAAACTGATCAAAAAAGCCGGGATCGGACAGATTGATATGGACGGTAAGTTTGTCGCCATCAAGATGCATTTTGGCGAGCTGGGAAACATCAGCTATCTTCGTCCCAATTACGCCAGGGCTGTGGCAGACGTGGTAAAGGAGCTTGGAGGGAAGCCCTTTTTGACCGACTGCAATACCATGTACCCCGGTAGTCGGAAAAATGCCCTGGAGCATTTGGAATGCGCATGGGAAAACGGTTTTACGCCGTTGACCGTGGGATGCCCGATCCTGATCGGCGACGGCCTTAAGGGTACCGACGATATCGCGGTTCCCGTGGTCGGTGGAGAATATGTGAAGGAGGCCAAAATTGGTCGGGCGATCATGGACGCGGATGTGTTCATCAGTCTGACCCATTTCAAAGGGCATGAGCTGACCGGATTTGGCGGCACCATCAAAAACATCGGCATGGGCTGCGGCTCCCGAGCCGGTAAAAAGGATCAGCACAGCAACGGCAAGGCGAATATAGACCTGGAGCTTTGCCGGGGTTGCCGCAAATGTGAGAAGGAGTGTGCCAACGACGGCCTGTCGTTTGACGCTGCCGGCAAGAAAATGACGGTCAACCGGGAAAATTGCGTTGGCTGCGGCCGATGTCTGGGCGCATGCAATTTCGATGCGATCTCATTCGAAGGCGACAACGCCAGTTCACTCCTGAACTGCCGAATGGCGGAATATGCCAAGGCGGTAGTGGATGGCCGTCCCAATTTTCATATCTCGCTTGTGGTGGATGTATCCCCCAATTGTGACTGCCATGGGGAAAATGACGCCCCCATTCTGCCGGATATCGGCATGTTTGCATCGCTTGATCCGCTGGCATTGGATCAGGCCTGTGCGGACGCTTGCCTGAAGGCACAGCCGCTGCCGGGCAGCCAACTGTCCGACAATCTGACAAAGGCGAGCTTTGTTGATCACCACGACCATTTCATCAACTCTGCGCCGGAATCCGAATGGCGTACCTGTTTGGAGCACGCGGAGAAAATTGGTTTAGGGACCCGGAATTATGAACTGATCATAATAAAATAACCTAAAGATTCCAATCAATATCTTTTCTGCCGTCAAAGTAATCGCATAACCTGTAATATTTGATATCTTCTTTCCATAGATGACGGTAGAGGGAATCTTTCTTCTTATTTGTTACAAGATTCAACGGGTTATGAACAGATTGAATCACATGACCGATCAGCTCGGAGGGATCGCGAAAGCATTCCCAGTCACAGGCTTTGCAAAAAGCCCTGGTTTTCAGGGCGGACACATTCAATTCATAGAATTTGCCCATGCTCTCATTTCCGCGGTAACCACAGGGGTAGGTATTGCCGTCTGCCGCATCGATAAAGAAGAAGTCAATGCCTCCCCTGCACGGCATGGGAAAGTCATTCTTTCCCTTCAATTGCTGAATGAAAGAATATACGGATACCAAGGGAGTAAATATCCGTATTTTGTTGCGGAACTTTGGAATGGTATCCAAAAGGGCCCGGAACATCTGGATTTTTTCATCTCTGGTAAAAGTGATGATAGGATTCTTTGAAGTCGCACCGTAAACGGCATTCATGGAAGGCTCCTCCGTGGCGGAAACACTCATCGGGTAACAGGCGTTCACCATGGTAAAACCCATGTGGATCACAAATTCATAGAAATGCTCAAAAGCTTTCCGGAACGCTGTGTAAAATTCTTCTTTATCCGTCATGACAATGGGGATTCTGTCTTTCCCGCCCGTATTCCGGTTAATTCCTAAATTCGCAGCCGGATAAATTCCATACCGGTGGAATGTGGGCAAGGCCTTTTCGATTCCTTTCACGACACCGTTCAGTCCGCGCATTTCTTCATGGGTTTTCGGATCGGAAGAATCCAAACTGATCCAGAAATTTCGCAGCCTGGTTTTTGCCAATTTCTCTGCAAAACGCTCTATTTTATCCGTGAAATCAGCACTTTCTGCGTTGGCAAACATATATCCGTTGGTTCCCGTCCGGATATAAGGGATTCCAAGATTGGAAGCGTATTGGATCAGGGAAATAAGCTGCGACTGATATAAGAAGGGTTCTCCTCCGGTAAAGGAAAGTGCCTGGATATTCTTGGCGGCTGCCGAGTCGATACTCTTTCGGATCTCCGTTTCCTCCAGTTTGGAGCGATGAAAGGCATTGGTACGACGCATGCTGCATTGGGGACAGGTTGTGCATTACAGCTGTTTGTATATTGAATGATGACCTGACCCGGAATTCTGCCTTTTAAGATGGAGCGGAGATTCTTTAGATCCAATATGTTCTGCATCTTATTCATAGATCTTAAGCACTCAGGGTGCTCATTCCTCTCTTTAATAATGTCTCCCGGTAAATGTCCATAAGAGCGTCAAAGATTTTATTCCAGGATCGATTCATACAGTAATTGCGACCGTTTTCCTTAAGGGAAAATCGTAGATTGATATCAAGCATAAGCTCTTTCATGCATTGAATCAACTCTTTCGGGTTGCGCGGCTTAAACTTAAGTCCCGTATGTCTTTGCTGTATCATTTCCCCTACGCCGCCGGCATCTGCACCGATTACCGGAATTCCCGAGGCCATAGCTTCCAGGACGACGTTTCCAAAGGTTTCCGTGGAGGAAGGGCAGATGAAAATATCACAGGATGCATATATTTCGGCGAGTTCCCTTCCTTTTTTATAACCTGTAAACAGGGTGCCATCGGGAAACATTGTCCTGCACTTCTTCCTATAGGGGCCGTCTCCGGTTATAACAAATGCGGCCTGATTTTTATAGGCTTCTTGTATGGCATGACAGCCTTCGCTTAAAATATCCAAATCCTTTTCTACGGAAATCCTGCCTACATAGAGAAATACCGTTTTATTTTCCATTCCAAGGCTTTTTCGGAAATTATGACTGCGATACATCGGATGAAAATTTTTTGTATCGATTTCCCTGGAAAAAATATCCGTACGATAGATGCCATGTTTCCTTAACAAGTTACGAGTAGCGTGGGAAGGGCAGAGAGTAATATCATTCTGATTATGGAACCATCTCATATAATTCCAGATGATCGGATCCAAAAGATTGAACTTATAATAATCCGCATATTGGAAAAAATTAGTCGCATAATTGGATATCGTTGGAATTCCATTCTTTTTCCCGTAATATAAACCGGTTACGCCCATATTGTATTCCGTCATCAAATGAATCAGATCGGGCTGGAATTCCGTTAAGGACCGGGTCAGTCGTATAAGATTCGGGAAGGTAACCCTTGATTCCGGATATAAAAAGAATTTCAGGCTATAGAACCGCTCAATATTTTGATCTGTTTGCTCCGTATCGTATTTGGGAACGAATATTCTATAATCAATGCCGGAGGCCTCATAATAGGACACCAGTCGATTCAAGGTATTCGTCACCCCATTGATCTCCGGAGAATAGGTATCAGCAAACAATGCGATCTTCATAATCTGCCTCCTTCAACATTCTGATCCTTTCTGCAGTCTTATTTTCATTTTATTATGAATATATCAAAGTGGATTTAACACAAGGTTAAATCTACTTAAAATATCAGTAAATTATTTCATTGCAGGTATACTCCCATATAATTTCCGTGTATTTTTCTCATTGACTGGGTCTTCTGAATACAGTAATATAAAAAGATAAGAGAAACCGGGTACATTCCTTCCGACCATTTTCCGATTTCATTCCGACATGATAAATGATACGAGAGAGGTTTTTGAAATGTCCGTTTATCAGATTCTGCTATTGATTTCTATTCTGTTTATGGTCATTCTGTTTTTACTTGTTGCTTTGAAAAGCAAGAAAAAACAGATTCATTATGCTATGATGGCTATAACAATCAGCCTGCTGATCTGGAATACTTCCGTATTCTGCTACATTACCTTTCCAAGGATAGCATGGGTATTGGCTGTCAGTGAAAGAATGTATTTTATCGGCATTATTTTTGCCTCGCTGGCTACCCTATTCACCAGTTTGATTTTTGTCCAGACCATGGTCCGATTTTCCTGGAAGTATGCTCTGCTGTTTGTTGTGCCGGCTATTTCCCTTGCAGTCTTATTCACCAACCCATACCATCATTTTTTTTATAAAACCTTCAGCCTGATCCCATCCGAGCAGGATTTCGGGTTTTATTTTGCCGTCCATACGTTCTATTCCTATTTATGCAACGGAGTCGGCCTTTTTTATTTTCTGCATTTTTCTGTCAAAAACTTTGGCTTCTTTTCCAGGCAGGCTTTACTGATCTTTTTCGGTATTTTGATCTCATTGATCGCCGACTCGTTCAGTACGTTTCATATCTTTGACTGGTCGGCGGCCGTCGAAAACATCGTTTTTACCGTGACCGCCATACTTTTTATTCTGGCCATCGTGAAATTGGATTTCCTGAATGTTGTTCCGATTGCTTTGCATAAAGTTGTTAATCTTATTTCCGATGCCTACGTCGTTTTCGGTGAAGAGTATGAAATCGTCGATTTCAATGAAGCGTTTGCAAGGGCTTGGGACGGAGTTTCCAGGAAAACCAGGGTCAGTGATGTCATCAAACAAGGCTGTCCTGAATTTGACGAAGAACTGTTTGTTCATTCGGTCAGCCAATCGGTCCGGGAACAGGCAAAAGTAAGTATGGAAATGCAGCGTTCGTCCATGGACGGCATGAGCTATTATATAGCGGAAATTACCCCGGTTATTTTTAAAAGCAATCATGTCGGAACCATCATGCTCATCAAGGATATTACGGAACTGAAAAAGAACCTGGAAGAAGTGATCCGGCTGAATGAAACATTGCGGAGCCTGGCGATGAAAGACTGGCTGACTCAGGCTTATAACCGCTATTTCTTTGACGAGCGGCTGGAGCAGGAAATCGATCGGGCCAACAAGCTGCAGAACTGTGGCGATGAAGCCATTACAGCCGAAAATAATTTTGGCCTGATCATGTTCGATATCGATTATTTCAAAGCCTACAACGATCTGAACGGGCATCAGGCCGGGGATGAATTGCTACAAACCCTTGTAAACGTTGTAAAGGAAACTCTTTTTTCCACCGATATCCTGTGCCGTTATGGTGGAGAAGAATTTACGGTGATCTGCTGCCGGACTCCGGCCAAAGGGGTCGGAATCGCTGCAGAAAAGATCAGGAAATCGGTGGAAGAGTATCAATTTAAATACCAGAATACCCAGCCGAACGGCAATCTGACCGTCAGTGTCGGCACTGCCTACTATGCTCCGCCCTGTCTCAAAAAAGTTGATTTGGTCATCTGCGAAGAAAGGCGCCAGGGTTCAACCCTGCTAAAACATTTAAACATTCAAAACGAATTGACCACACTCAATGAGCACAACGAAACCGAGATGGTACAAAACATCCTCATTGAGTTGTTGAATGGCAAAAACATGGCGCTCATTTCTGATTGCGGCACACCGGTTTTTTCTGACCCAGGGCGTAAATTACTTCAAATCCTGTACGAATCCGCTATTCCCGTGCGCACCGTGCCCGGCGTATCCTCTTTAATCGCTGCCATTTCAATCTGCCCGTTAAATTTAGATCAATTTACCTTTCTCGGCTTTCTGCCACCACAATCGGATAAGCGGCTCAAAGTACTCCGCGCCAACACGCATCTCAAACAATCCCTCATCCTAATGGACACACCTTATCGTCTGGGCAAATTGCTCAACGAATGTGCTGAAGTCTTTGGCAAAAAGCAAACTATCTTTTTAGCTTGCGATCTAACCCTTCACAACGAGAGAAGTTATCTGGGCACAATCGAAGAAATTTTGCCCAAAGTTGAAAACACCAAGGCGGAGTTTATTCTCATTCTTGACAAACCCCAAAGCAGGCGATCCCGATGACCAAACCCCGAACCTTTAAGGTGCGTGATAAACAGCTCAACTTTCCCACCTTTATGCCAGATGGGACTTATGGCTATGTTCGCGCTCTCACCGGACAGGATTTGCAAGCGGTTGGTTTGGAAGCTTTGATGATGAATGCTTTCCACCTAATGCAAAAACCTGGATCAACAGTTATCTCCGCCTTGGGTGGGTTGCACAAGATGGCAGCCTGGCCAGGCGTGCTGATGACCGATTCCGGTGGTTTTCAGGCCTACTCGCTTATCCGACAGAACCCAAAATTTGGCTCGCTCACAGAAAAAGGCATCACTTTTTACCCTGAAGCATCCAAACGAAAGCTCTTGCTCACGCCGGAAAAAAGCATTCAACTTCAAATGAGTTATGGGTCAGATATCCTGGTATGCCTGGACGATTGCACACATGTCGATGCCAGTCGTCAAGAGCAGGAGACCTCAGTCGACCTGACCATCGCATGGGCAAAACGAGCTAAAAAAACCTACCAGGACTTGCTAAAAAGCCGTAATATAGAAGAAAATGATCGCCCTTTGCTGTTTGGGGTGGTTCAAGGTGGCGGTGAGTTTGACCTGCGCAAACGCTGTGCAGAGGCGCTTTTAGAAATAGGTTTTGATGGCTTTGGTTTTGGTGGCTGGCCACTCGACAGTGAATCAAACTTGATTACTGAAATCCTGGAATATACGCGCTCTTTAATACCATCTGAATTTCCAATCCACGCGCTGGGCATTGGGCACCCGGTGAGCATTGTCGCTGCATATCGCATAGGCTATGAAATGTTCGATTGCGCCTTACCCACCCGCGATGCCCGCCACGGCAGGCTTTATGCCAAACAAAGCGCAGACACAAAGCTGGACGAAACCGGTGACTGGCTCAAATTTGTGTACATCAACAGCGATTATTACATCCGATCCAATGAGCCAATTTCCCCCGGCTGTGATTGCCTGGCTTGTCAAGAATACAGCCTCGGCTACCTTTATCATCTTTACAGACAAAGAGATGCTAACTATCAACGCCTTGCCACCATGCATAATCTTCGGTTTATGACCCAGCTTACCAACGATCTAAGAGCGATGCATGCCTGAATCAGTCGATATTGCCGCCTTTTTAGAAGAAGTCTTGCAAAGTGCGAAGTACAACAGGCTCTCTCGAGGTTTGGTTTCAAAAATTGCTGCTGAAGAGCTCAACAATCAAGCTAGTAAGGCTAAGGCACTAAAATCCACCCGAACCCGCTTGCATAGGCTCGCTGGCGCCTTCATCCCAACCAATATAAACTACGCGCAATGGCTGGTTAAATTAAAAGACCACCCCTCTTTTTATGCGCCTGAACATCTCGAGACCTTAAAACAAGTCATGCGCTTGCACGCCTCAACAGCCGAACGTTTGCCCTACCTCGAATTCATTTACAAAGACCTTTTTAGCCTCATCCCATCGCCACAAAGCATTTTAGACCTTGCTTGTGGGCTTCATCCTCTGGCGATTCCTTGGATGCCCATTACAACAGAAACCCAATACCAAGCTTGCGATATTGTCCTGCCGATGCTGGACTTTCTGTCCACTTATTTTGAAACCTTCAGACCACAAACGCGCATTTTTGAATGTGACATCCTCGAAACAGAGCCAAATGAAACTTTTGATTTAATCATTTTGCTC
>ENA-UOOK01006341-UOOK01006341.1-fermentation-metagenome-genome-assembly--contig:-NODE-6341-length-11380-cov-3.203974_pt1 | contig 11380 bp, 8 predicted proteins | sample MGYA00245777_ERZ724023 | MGnify/ENA primary metagenome ERZ724023 (study PRJEB28704, sample SAMN03018312) | fermentation metagenome | biome: anthropogenic terrestrial biome; feature: soil; material... | reverse complement strand
ATTTAAATCTGTTTCATGTCCCATTTGTTTGAGCGCATAATTCAATGATTCCGTTGAAGGTTGTGAGGTACCACCGGAAAAGGAAGATATCGCCGTATCGATTCCGTCGCAACCTGCCTCAATCGCTTTCACATAAGTCATCGGAGCAAGTCCCGTGGTGGAATGGGTGTGTAGGAAAACCGGTAGCTTAACACTGCTTTTGATTGCCTTGATCAAATCATAAGCTTCCTGCGGCCCCATAATTCCGGCCATATCTTTGATACAAATAGAATGCACACCCATAGATTCAAGTTGCTTCACCATAGCAGCGTATTTATCTAAATTATGAATCGGGCTTGTGGTATAACAAATACAACCTTGGGCATGAGCCCCTTGTTTGAGTGTTTCATCCAACGCAACTTCGATATTTCTAAAATCATTGAGAGCATCAAAGATTCGGAATATATCGATCCCACCTTGTGCAGCATGAGCCACAAATTTTCTGACCACATCATCCGGATAGTGCTTATACCCGAGTATGTTTTGCCCACGCAATAGCATTTGCAATTTCGTGTTCTTTACCTTGGCTTTTATTTTACGAAGCCTTTCCCAAGGATCTTCACTAAGATAACGGAGGCAAGAATCAAATGTCGCTCCTCCCCAACATTCCAAGGAATAATAACCGGCATGATCCAACGTTTCTAAAATAGCCTCGAAATCAGAAAACGGCATCCGGGTAGCGATCAAGGATTGATTTGCATCACGTAAGACTGTTTCTGTAAAGTTCACTTTCATAATTTAACAACTCCTTCTAATATATTTATAAATCCAATTGTAATAAAATCATTGCTATTGCTGATCAAAACGTTCTGTCCCAATGGCGGTCATGACAGCTAAGTTTTACACCTTTTCAGCAATAAAACTTAAAAAGGTGGATGACTTACTCTCGAAGCCTCCACCCTCAGCAACATACAAACTTGAAAACAAATATCAATAAGATACCTGTCCAACCGGAATTAGAACAATATTAAACTTTGTTTATTTTATCACAAACCCCCTACATCGGTCAATAAACAAATCGTCTTTTTATGTTGGATTTTCAGCAGGATTTTCAACTCATGGAAAAACCACCTACATCATAATTACTGTATAAAAATCATTGACATTACCAGTTTTTATTTCTAAAATTGTACTATATTGATCCTTTTTTATATATTGATATAAATAGATTGAAATTATGCATGACTATAGTGACTTGATAAAAACAAGGGGTTTTGTGTAAAAGGCAAAGATTGAATAGGAAGATTGAATGGAAACGAGGTTCATATCCGTGAAGGAACAGATTGATGTACAAAAAGAATTGGCAAAACCATTTCAATCACTTCTTGCTGAAAAAGAGTTACTTGCTAATGTTATAGAGTGTTTTCCCTATCCGATTCAAATATTCTCCATTGACGGGACAGCTAGAATGATTAATAAAGCCACACTGGATTTGATCGGTATAAAAAGCCGAGAAGCTCATATTGGCATATACAATGTTTTTAAGGATCCCATTGTAATAGCATTAGGTTGTGTAGACAAAATAAAGCAAGTACTAGCCGGAAAAACTGTGTATCTTACAGATTTTAACGCCTCTTATCCGGATATGATCCGATATTTTGACGTGGTAGACAGAGACATACAGGTGATAAGCTCGGATATAACATGTTTCCCTTTATTAAATGCCGAGGGTATCGTTGAATGGTTTGCAGCAATTTTCATCTTTAAAAAGATATACAAGGGAAAAGAGGAGATTGAAAGGGGAAAGCAATACATTCAATCACATTGGTTAGAACAATACGATGCCGACAAAGCTGCTAAAGCAGCCTATCTGAGTAAATCCCATTTTATAAAACTCTTTAAAAATCATACCGGCATAACTCCCCACCAGTACTATATTAATTACAAGATCGATAAATTGAAGGAAAAGCTGTTGGACACCAATATATCCATCGCCCAAGCTTTTTCCGCATGTAATATGGACTACAGCGGGCACTCCGCAAGGTTATTCAAAGAAAAAACGGGGTTTTCCCCGTCTGACTATCGTAAATATACAAACAAATAACAGATAACGAAAACGGCAGATTAAAGTTTGACAAATCTTAAATTTCTGTCATATAATACAATTACATAATTTATATATATTGCGTTGAAGAGAAGAGTAGGTGCTTTATACCTTTCACAGAGAGCTCCCTAGGCTGAGAAGGAGCAAAGAATAGGCGACCGAAGATGGTCTCGGAGCTTTCGCACCGAATCTTTTGGATTAGGCTGCGACGGGTGCTCCCGTTATTGAGCCGGAGTATAATCAAAGATTTGTTGATCTTGCCGTACTTGCTGAGGTAGATGTCGCGAGGCGTCTATAAACCTAAGGTGGTAACACGAAGTGTCATGCTCTCGTCCCTAGGATTTAATCCTGGAGGTGAGAGCTTTTTTATTGCTTATTTAAAAAAACAAGTAAACGGAATTAGTCTAAAAACAAGAAAGGTAGGTACAATATGAATGTTTTAATTGGAAATGCATGGCCTTATGCAAACGGTTCTTTGCATATCGGCCACATCGCGGCATTATTGCCGGGAGATGTATTGGCGCGATATTTTAGGCTAAAAGGAGATAAGGTGTTTTTTGTTTCCGGTAGTGATTGTCACGGCACGCCTGTGACCATCAGAGCCAAACAGGAAAACAAAACGCCACAACAAATCAGTGATTATTATCACGAAGAATTCCAAGATTGCTTTCATCAACTTGGGTTCACATATGACTTGTACAAAAAAACATCAGATGATAAGCACAAACGTTTTGTTACGGATTTTCATAAAAAGTTGTATGAAGGCGGATATGTATATGAAAAAAGCTTACCACAAGCCTATTGCAATCAATGTAAGCAATTTTTACCCGACCGTTTTGTAAAAGGGATATGCCCTGATTGTGGCAAGAATGCAAGGGGAGATCAATGTGATGCATGCGGAAGCGTTTTGGATCCGGAAAGTCTACAGCATGCACAATGTAGCATATGCGAAAATCCACCGGAATTTCGATCTTCCAATCATCTTTACCTTGCGGTTTCCCGCATGGCAGAACAACTTGATGAATATGTGGAAGGCCATAGGGATTGGAGAAAAAATGCATACTATATGTCAAAACGATATATTCTAGAAGGGCTTCGTGACAGGAGTCTTACTCGAGATCTCGATTGGGGTATCGATGTGCCCAAATCAGGATTCTCCCGTAAGAAAATATATATCTGGGCGGAAAATGTCCTTGGATATCTCTCCGATTGCTATACATTGTGTAATCAACAAGGATTGATCTTCGAAGAATTCTGGAACAGTGCCAAGCAATATTATGTCCACGGTAAAGATAACATCCCCTTTCATACCATCATTTTGCCCTCATTGCTTCTAGGACGTTCTGATGTCGAACTCAAGCTCCCGGATGAAATCATATCCAGCGAATATTTGACATTGGAAGGAAAAAAGATTTCCACCAGCGGAAATTGGGCTATATGGGCAAAGGATCTTCTAAGGGGATATCACCCTGATTCCATTCGCTACTTTTTAATCGGAAACGGTCCTGAAAAAAAGGATACCGATTTTTCTTGGAGGGAATTTGTCAACAGTCACAACGGAGAACTCCTAGGTGCTTACGGAAACCTTGTCAACCGCAGTCTTGTGTTTATTGAAAAATACTTTGAAGGCAATGTTCCTGATGTTTCATACAATCAGACTGTAGTGCAATCTATATCAGATTGTTATTCCCATATCGGTCAACTCATCGAACAAGGAAGCTTTAAAGATGCATTGGGCACAGTTTTTTCTTTGGTACGGGAAGCAAATAAATACTTTGATCAAGAACAACCATGGATCACCATAAAGACAGATGCCCAAAAGTGCAAAGAAACGCTGAATACTTGTGTGCAAATAATCGCCAACCTTTCTATATTGCTAGATCCTTTCTTGCCTTTTTCAACTCAGAAAATACGCAGCATGTTGAATATGGAAGAAGTTAAATGGCAGCCTGTAAAAATATCAGCGCGTAAGCTGGGAGCTATTGAAATTCTTTTTGAACGAATCGATAAAAAGGTCATCCGAGAAGAAGAGTTAAGATTACAACAAGCAGCTCAAACTACTCAATAGCATTTTAATACCAGGTAGATTGTTGGGACACTTTGTCGATCCCTTGGCAAGGTGTCTCAATAATTGCTTATTTACTTTGGTCATGCTTTTACCGGTTCGCCTTTTTCAAAATCCTTGTATAACAAGCTTGCTTGTATTCCGGTATTGTTTTGATACTTGCCGCTGCAATACTTTTCGTAATCACCTTCAATAGAATGGTAATAGATCTGACAGATCTCAACTCCGGGATAAATCCTGACAGGTTGAACACATTGAATTTCCAGTGTCCAATAACCGGCAAAACCCACATCACCAAAACCTGCTGTCACATGAATATATAATCCTAGTCTTCCTACAGATGATCGTCCTTCCAGCATGGGAACAAATCCTTCGGTTTTCGTATATTCTACTGTTCTGCCCAGATATAGCCGCCCGGGTTCCAGTATCATCCCTTCCTCAGGAATTAATATGGTTTTCGCCTTATTGGGCTTTTTCATATCTAGTATTTCTTCCTCATAAATCAAAAATTCATTATGAAGTCGCAGGTTATAGCTGTTTGGGTTAAGGCATTTCTCATTAAATGGTTCAATGATGATCTCCTTACCCATGTGCTTTTTTATCTCCAAACCTGAAAGTATCATTTGCAATGGCCTCCATGCAATAAACTTAATATCTTTTGTCATTATACATGATTTGCTGTTAAATTATCTTATCAGTTTTGCCGATTGTGATTGTGTGATATATAATGGTATCGTATTACAAAAGAATTGGAGAGAGTATATGACAGCAGTGTATAAGTCCATTGACTTATTTGCCGGGATTGGAGGAATACGTTTAGGGTTCGACCAAGCCTTTCAACAATCCATAGAAACAGTTTTTATCAGCGAATGGGACAAGAATGCCCAGAAAACCTATTATGCAAACTTTACGGACAAGGTCAAAATTAACGGTGATATCACTAAAATCGATGAAAATGATATCCCCCCTTTTGATATATGTCTGGCAGGGTTTCCGTGTCAAGCGTTTTCTTTGGCCGGACGTCGTATGGGCTTTCAAGATGATTATAAAGGGATGTCAAGAGGCACTTTGTTCTTTGATGTGTTAAGACTTTGCAACCACCATAAGCCTAAAGTCATCTTTTGCGAGAATGTAAAAGGCTTGACCACCCATGACAAAGGGCGTACCTTAAAGATCATTCTCGGAGCACTGGACGAATCCGGCTACAAGGTGTACAGCCAAATTCTAAACAGTAAAGATTTCGGTGTACCTCAAAACCGAGAGCGTATCTATTTCGTGGCATTTCGAGAAGACATAGACAGTGAGGGCTTTTCATTTCCTCAACCAATCAATTCCAATGCCTGTATAAAGGATATTATGGAGAAGGAAGAAGTCAGCGTTAAATATTACTTGTCTGATACTTATTTGGAAACATTAAAAAAGCATCGCGCAAGGCATGAAGCAAAAGGAAACGGTTTCGGTTTTGAAATAAGAGACACGGACGGAATCGCCGGAGCCATAGTATGCGGAGGAATGGGGAAGGAAAGAAATTTAATCGTTGATCATCGCCTGACAAACTTTACTCCGGTAACCCACATTAAAGGAGAAGTTAACCGAAAGGGAATCCGAAAAATGACCCCAAGAGAATGGGCAAGGTTACAAGGTTATCCGGATGATTTTCTACTGCCCGGGGCAGATGTTCATTTATATAAACAGCTTGGAAACAGCGTGAGTGTGCCTGTCATACAAGCTATTGCAAAACAAATAAAGCATGTACTGAATAAGTCTTTATAACAAAAGAGAATAAAAAAAGAAAAATTATATAATTTTACGAAAAGGTATTCTATTCCTATAAAAAACTGATATACTTTAATGGAAAGTTGTGACCAAAAGGGGGCGAATTTTTGAAGACTGTATAGAGGAAAAATTGTCTTCATCCACTCTTGAATCTTTACTTTGTGACAGGATATCCTGCAGTCACATAATTCAATTAACTTTAAATAGGTTATTTATAGCTTTGTAAAAAGGTTCATTAGAGCATTTTCTGCTCTTAAAAAATATATAGGAATGGAGAGATTCTATGTTCTGTAAAAGTTGTGGTAAAAAATTGGAAGATGGAGTTAAATTTTGTGATGGTTGCGGAGCACGCGTAGAAACATCGCAATCTGGGGTAGCTCAGAAACCGGAGATAAAACCGGAAGAGCAAATGGTGCAACCTGCACCACAAACAATACAACAAACTTATACACAACCGTCCCGACCTGCAGTAGCTCCGGTAGCGGCATCTGCCCCGATTGCACCGGCATATGATCCGCCCTTGACAATCGGACAGTATCTCGGCATGTTTTTATTAATGCTCATTCCTATAGCCAATATTATTCTGATATTTATTTGGGCATTTGGTAGTGACAAAAATAGGAACAAGAAAAACTTTGCAATCGCCTATCTTATCCTGTTTGCAATCGGAATAGTTCTATCCATTTTGTTAAGTAGTGCGATTACCGCGATTGTCACTGCTATATTCAGTAACTATTATTAAGCTAGCGACAAAAAAAGATTCGTTATATAAAACGGATCTTTTTTTTTGTTTTTATTGTTACTGCTTTCATCTACAATTCCTCCAAAGCATTTATATCTAGTAAGATAATTTTACGATTCCCTGAAAGCTTAATAAAACCTTGATCTGCAAAATTCGTCAGCTTCCTGCTGAGTGTTTCTTGACTCATACCCAATTGAGAAGCAAGGTCACCTTTTGACATAGGGAGAATCACTTCCTTCTTGCCTTTTGACATGGAGAGTAACGCTTGGGCCACCCGCTGTTCAACTGAGCTTAATGAGATGGCTTCGATTTGAGATTCAGCCGTTTCTAACCTCTTGCTCAGCTCCTCCATAACTTTAAATGCAATGGAGGTGTATTTCATCATGAGTTCTTTAAGCTTTGATCCTTCCACAACACACATCACCGATGTTTCGATCACTTGTGCATGATCAGTCAAAGGTAATGAGCTCAGAAGAGAGAGCTCCCCAATGAATTCTCCCGGTCCCACTACTCGAATAACCTGCTCTTTTCCGTCTGCAGTCAAGCGGAAGATCTTCACGGTACCTGTATGTAAAACAAATAAAGTTCCACCACGATCCCCGGCCATATACACTATCTCACCTTTTTCATAGGTTCGTGCAGATGTAATATGAGCAATTTCCATCATTTCCTCATGGGTTAAGTTACCGAAAATCGGTACACTGTGAATACAGCTTGCATTATCATGCTCATGTTCATGACAACAATTCATATGATGTTATCCCAACCCCTGACTTATCTCACTAGCCGGGGCATTATCCTTTCTATGGTTTTATTTTCTTAAATTGCAATATGAAAATTATAGCATATTAATTGCCGAATTATTAAAAATCCTCGTAGATGATTGACATTAATCAATAATTCATTATAATTAGCTTGTTAACTGTTAACCGTTTAACTAATTGTAGGAGGTGAAAAAATTGATGGATGAATTTAACCTATACAAAAAAGCAATTCATCTGTTTATCAATACAACTCGAATGCACCGAAAAAGTGTTGAAAATATTGTTAGTAAGCTAGGATGCAAGCATACACAGCACCGAATCTTGTTGTATTTAAATGACAACCTTGATGCCCCATCTCAAAAGCAAATCGCTAAGTTTTTTAATATCAGCCCGGCGGCAGCTGCCGTAACATTAAAAAAAATGGAGAAAAGCGGCTTAATCGAAAGGACTGTGTGGGAGGATGACAACCGAGTTCATCAGATTAATATGACCGAGTATGGAAAACAAATTATTCAGGCCACAAGACAAATTTTTAAATCTTTGGATCTAGCGACATTTGAAGGTTTTAACCAAGCAGAATTAGAAAGCTTTATGAATTACCTAGAACGAATGCAGAACAATATTCAAAAACTGGATATTGAGAGAATAGTAGTAAAAGTAAGGAAGGCCATAGAAATCATATGAAAAAATGGTTTAAATATATAAAACCCCATTTGTTGTATTTTATCATCGGGCCCCTGTGTATGATCATAGAGGTCATTGGCGCTGTTATTATGCCCAAGCTATTATCTATGGTAATCAATTCGGGAACTGCCGGCACACTAACAGTCGGATCGAGCTTAACCACCATGCTCCTGATGATCCTTACCGCTTTGGTCATGATGGTAGGTGGCGTGGGCGGCGCATATTTCGGTGCAAAAGCCTCTGTGTATTTTGCCACTGATTTGAGAGCGGATGCTTATTCAAAGATCCAAAAATTCTCTTTTTCAAACATCGATAAGTTCTCCACCGGATCATTGGTTACTCGATTGACCAACGACATCACGCAGTTGCAGAATTTCGTTAACATGACATTGCGTTTGGCTTTACGGGCACCGGGTATGTTAATCGCCGCTTTAATTATGGCAATTTCACTTCAACCTTCTTTATCCGTTGTATTAGCGGTAACCATTCCCATGATGTTGATTGCGATTACCCTGATCATCAAAAACGGGTTTCCTCGCTTTGGTATCATGCAAACTAAACTTGATGAATTGAACAATAACGTTCGAGAAAATGTTACCAACGTTCGTGTTGTCAAATCATTTGTCAGGGAAGATCATGAAATAAAAAAATTTCATGTCTCCAATAGAAATTTGAAAAATGCCGGTATGTCAGCTCGAAAAGTGATGATCTTTATGCATCCCACCATTACCATATTCATTAACATCACCACATTGGCTGTGGTTTGGTTCGGTGGTAAAACTGTTTTGAGCAACGGCATGGAGATTGGGGATTTATCCGCATACCTCACATACGTCACTCAAATCCTGTTTTCTCTAATGATGATCACCATGATGCTGATGTTCTCGTCCCGAGCACTAGCCTCCGCCCGTCGTGTCCGTGAGTTACTTGACGAAGAAGTGGATATGACCGATATCAATGCGGCGCACACTGACAAACAAATTACGAATGGACAAATAGAATTTAAAAATGTTTCCTTCCGGTACTACAAAACTTCCCAAAAGCCTGTCTTAGAGAATATCAACGTTACCATAAAACCGGGAACAACTGTAGGAATCATCGGATCTACCGGTTGCGGAAAAACCACATTGGTTTCAATGATTCCTCGACTTTATGATGTTGACGAAGGTGAAGTTTTGGTGGACGGAATCAACGTCAAGGATTATTCTATGAATCACTTACGGGATGGAATCGCTATGGTGCTTCAAAAGAATACATTGTTCTCCGGAAGCATTGCAGAAAACCTCCGCTGGGGTGATCCCGATGCAACAGATAAAGAACTTAAAAATGCTGTCGCTCATGCACAAGCAGATAAGTTCATTTATGAAATGAAAGATCAGTTTGATACCATGGTAGAACACGGTGGTGCCAACTTGTCAGGAGGACAAAAGCAACGTTTGTGTATTGCCCGCGCATTACTGAAAAAATCAAAAATCATCATATTGGATGATTCAACATCAGCAGTGGATACAGCAACCGAAAGGATGATCCGCAAGGCCTTCAAGTATGAACTGAAAGATTCGGTAAAAATCATTATTGCTCAACGTATTTCCTCGGTTATGGATGCTGATGAAATTATAGTGATGGACGACGGGAAAATCACCGGAATCGGAACACACGAGCAATTACTAGCAGAAAACAAAGAATATCAAGAAATTGTTTATTCTCAAAACGGACAAAAAGGAGCATAGCATATGGCAAGAAATCTTGAACAACTTCAAAAGCAATATAGCAGCGCCTCTGCTACGCAACAACAAGGTGGCCGTGGTCCCGGCGGACCTCGTGGTGGCGGACCACATGCAGGAGGCATAGGAGGTAAACCCAAGGAGGCGAAAAAAACCCTCCTTCGCATCATGCATTATTTAGATCCATATAAAGGGCGATTTATCATTGTACTGTTTTGCATGTTGGTTAGTTCTGTTACATCATTGTTAGGAGCCTATCTTTTGGCACCCATCATCGATAAACTTACATTAGCCGTTCTTCCTAATGCAAATATACGGGTTTCTCGTGTGCAACAAATTGCCGACGAGACTATCTTGAACTTTACTAAATGGTTTGATCTAGGCGACGAAGTGCTTACTTATGTCATAACCGCCATTATTTTATTAGGAATCATCTATTTGATGGGTATTATAACAACCTACCTGCAGAACCGGTTGATGTTATCCATTTCACAAGGAGCCATCGAAAACATTCGTAACGATTTATTTGAAAAACTCCAGCGGTTACCTGTCCGATATTTTGATTCAAAACCCACAGGTGAGATTATGTCACGATTTACCAATGACATAGATAATATCGATATGGCCTTGTTTAACTCATTGACCTCACTGGTTTCCGGAACCGTTACACTAATCGGAACATTGTTCTTTATGATCACAACAAACTGGATCTTGACTTTGGTAACTGTGTTTTTTGCACCTTTATTTCTCAAAGGAGGAACCATGATCGCCAAAATGTCCTCTAAATATTATAGGGGGCAACAAGCTGCACTCGGTGCGCTCAACGGTTATATGGAAGAAACGATTACCGGTCAAAAAGTTATAAAAACGTTTAACCATGAAGAAACTTGTATAGATGAATTCGGAGTACTCAATGATGATATGCGAGACAAACAATTCATGGCACAGTTTTGGGGAGGTGTTATGGGGCCTATCATGGGAAATACCTCACAAGTATCCTATGCCGTTACAGTAGGTGTCGGTGGAATACTTATGGTGACCTCCGGCTTGACCCCCGGAGCATTAACGGTGTTTGCCGATTACTCACGGCACTTTTCACAACCCATCAACACCATTTCCCAACAAATGGCTACCATATTTTCAGCTTTAGCCGGTGCCGAACGAGTCTTTGATGTGATGGACCAATCTCCGGAAGAAGCGGATATGCCCAAGGCAAATCCAATGAAACACATGAAAGGTCATGTCATCATGAAAGATGTTACTTTTGGATATGTACCGGATAAAGTCGTATTAAAAAATATTAACCTTTACGCCAAACCGGGTCAGAAAATTGCATTTGTCGGTTCCACAGGAGCGGGAAAAACCACAGTCACCAACTTACTAAACCGCTTCTATGATATTTCCCAAGGCACCATCACCATTGATGGAATTAACATAAAAGACATGGTAAGAGATGAGCTGCGTAAGAATATAGCTATGGTGTTACAAGATACTCACTTGTTCACCGGTACCATTATGGAAAATATCCGATACGGCCGTTTA
>ENA-UOOK01006340-UOOK01006340.1-fermentation-metagenome-genome-assembly--contig:-NODE-6340-length-11380-cov-13.456689_pt1 | contig 11380 bp, 7 predicted proteins | sample MGYA00245777_ERZ724023 | MGnify/ENA primary metagenome ERZ724023 (study PRJEB28704, sample SAMN03018312) | fermentation metagenome | biome: anthropogenic terrestrial biome; feature: soil; material... | reverse complement strand
CCAAATACGAGTGTTGTTTTTTGCATACATAATAAGATTAACAAACTCCTCAAACTGTTCTTCACTTCTAAAAATAAGATTATGCCTATCTAAAATAGACCCTAATTCGCTTATTCCACTGTCATAAGTAATATAATCCTTTATTTCCTCATACCCTTTTGAAGCATTTTTGAAATTATCGAATGTATCCCACATAAAGCGACGTACATTCATCCAGCCCTCATTGTCATTATAGTATTCATTGACATATTTAAGAAACTCATCTTTTTCAGGAATATAGCGAGGTTTATCCTCCTGATGTTTTAACAAATAATCAGCTAGCTCAATATCCTCAAAAACCCAATAATGCACAATATATTCTTTGTAAAAACCATACCAACCCTCTTTTAGTACAAGCGGCAGGAGAAGAATATAAACCTCCTCTTCCGTTGTTTGGTCAACGTTTTGTTCATTGAAAATATTAACAAAATCACTGCAGCTGATAATGCCATATAAGTTTACTGCAGCCTGTGCATAAGAATCAAGTTTTTCACGGACAATTGCCCTCCCGTATGGGCAACGTACAACATCAGACTTTCTGTTGTATAGCTCAAAAATTTTATTATTTTTTTCTTCAATCATAATATTTCACTCTCCCAAAGCATAATGTGGTATTACTTTAACTTATAAACTGAATAGCGGCAATTTATTAAATTTCATATTGTCTCCTTTATAAAGAATTTGTCTGTCATGTATCTAAAATAACCTCAATTGCTCAACTTCTTCTGTTCTCACTTGTGAAGAAATCATTATTTCTATATCCTCGCCTTTTGTGTGGTGGCTTTTCAGATATTGAGTTCCCTTTCGAAGATTTGAAGGAACTAAATTCAAAACGTATATATTTTCAAAGGAATTATATATTGATTCCCCGCTAAGACCTGTAAAGCAAATTAATTGAGTGTTGCTCTTCTTTGCAACGTCCATTAGAGGGTTCAATAGATGAGCAGCATTTGCTTGAGCAAAAGGATTATCCATTATGATGGCTTTGCCCTCTTCTGATTCAGCAAATATATCCGTATCATCCCTTCTCATAAAAGAAAGTAAGCTTGATAATATTACAAATGCCGACAAAAACCCTTCTCCCCCTGAATTCATTGATACCTCAGCCCAATTAATTTGATATTGTCTTTCAGCCTCAATTTTATATAATTTAATTCCAATATTGTTAATTCCCACAACTTCATTGTATAAATTTTTAGTAGTTATTATGGGACTTATTACTTCTTCTATATTTTCATTGTTTTCCAAACGATTAATGCCACTTTGAGTCAGGTCTTCAATCAAACCTTTTAATCTGTTCTTATACTGATTTTCTTCCGTATCCCAATCAGGCAAATCCATACGAAGCATCTTTACGGATTTTTCTCTGATTTTTATGGTGGAGTTTTTATCTATTTTTCCTAAATTTTTATGGATATCACTTATATATTCAAGTAATATCTGCATTATTCTTTCTTTCTCCTTATCAACTAATGCTATATCTACCTCTAACTTAGCCATTAAATCATCGTAGGCTTTAATAGTAGTCATTAATTGCTCAATGAATTCTACAGGCTCCTCTATCAGTGAGTACAATGTATTTAAAGGTCTACTGAAAAAGTCTTCTTTGAAAGCTTCATTTCTTAATTGTTTATCAATTGAAGCAGATAATTTGTTTTTAAGCTCATTGATATCTTCGCTTATTTGCCTGTAATCCCTTACCATCATTCCTCTGAACCTATCTAATGAATCCTTATCCATTAGTGTAATGTCCTGAGAAAATTTTATTTCTTCCGTTAAAGGCAATTCATAATATTCCGCTAATGCAGAAAAATTATTATCGCAATGTCCTATCCTTTTGATAATATTACTCAAATTAATCTTTAATTTTTTAATTTCATCATTTTTTTCTAAAATTCGTTTTTTAAACTCGGTTAATACTATTTCATTCTTGGGTACTAAATCATCTTTATTAAGCCTTTCCTTCAACCGTTTGTATTCCGTATGAATTTGGTTTTCCTTTACTGCAATTTTACTTTTTAAATCCGAGGAATTATTCCCTAATTCCTTGATTTCAGCTTCAAGCTTTGAAATATCAATTTCTATTGAATCTAAAACTAAGTTATCGTATACTTCATCTTTGAATTCTTCTTCTTGAATTTTCAGCCTTGTATATGTCCCGATTAAATCTTTTTCAAGAACATTAAACTTTTTATTAGCATTAGCTAATGATTCCTCAACATCTTTTAACTCACCGGTTATTTCTTTTGTTAATGCTACATATCTTGCTACAACATCTTCTATATCTTTCCGGATTAATTCTCTTTCCTCATATCTTAAATATTCCGCAAGTTTTTCTTCCATCGAATAAAGCTTACTTGAATATTCTCGCCTTGAATCTGATTTATCATCACGAGTTTGTTTTAAATTATTAATTTCCTCCTTAATATGCCGGCTGTTTGATTTAATTTTCGAAATATTCTCCCTAATTTTAACTCTGTCCTTTAGCAAAATTAAATACTCTTTATATTCTTTGCTTAATTCAAACAAATCTTTGTCTTTTCGTTTTAATTCATCTGATTTTCTTTCACTTAGGTTAATTGTTTCTAAAAGTTTTCCCTGCTCATCACTTAAATTCTTTTCATTTTTTCTAAGAGAATTTAGTGTACTTTCAAGAGAATCTTTAAGTTTAAGATTAGAGTACAGGCTGTTTTTTACATCTCTGTAAGCTTTCTCCGTTAAATTCTGATGAAATATTTTATTGTATTTTTCATTATATTCGTCAAAATCAGCTGTTCGTCTCTCTAAAATCCTTTCAATATTTTGTATTTCGGTTTCTTTAACCGATAAAATCTTAGCTAACTCCTCCTCATTTAATAGGTTGTTATTAAACAGGACATAAAAGTTTACTTTTCCTCCTGAATATATGGGAGATTCATTATCTTCAAATTTCTTTTCAAGATTCTCCCTTATAACTATCGGTATGGGAAATGATGTATATATACCTAAATTATTTTCCTTCAGCCGCTCAATATCTCTTAACGTCAATATTAATCCATATGGTATAAAGGGGTTGTTTTTTACTATTTTATTGTTTTCACTAAAGCTTTTATTGTTCCGTTTAAGCCATTCCATGCCGTATACATAGTTTATGCCTTCTGTTTCCAATGCCTCCTTAATATTTTCCGGAAGCTCTAAAACCTTGCCTGACTTTAACTTATTGTACTCTTTTTCTAAATCCCTAAGATTAATTTCAATTTGCTTTACGGAATCTTGAACTTCATCTTTTCTTCTTTGAAATTCTTTTAATATTTCTTCAGTATCGAAAATCCTGTCTTCACTAAAACCAATATGCTTTATTATAGATTTCCTGACTTCAATTTTTTGATTTATCTCTTCTAACTTTTCCTCTATCCCCGTAATTTTCTCGCAAATTTTAGCCCATTCAGCATTCTTGTCCTGTATTTGCCTCCTGTATATTTTTAATTTTTCATCATTCTCAAGACTAATTTTCTTTAACCTGACAATCTCTAAGCTTAATTTCTCAATTGATTCCTTCAGGTTTTTAATCCTTATTTCTAAGCTGCCCTCTTCATATTCATTAATGATATTTCTTCTTAAATCTTCTTTATATAAATCATTAAAATTAGCTTCTAATTTATCATAGCTTGAAATATTAGCATCAATTTTAGATAAACGTGAATTTTCTTGCATTTCCTTATTCTTAAGATTTTCTGATTTCTTGTCAAGATACTCATCTTTTTCTTCAAGTGCCTTTAGCTCTTCTTTTATTCTTAATAACTGTTTTTCAATTGTTTTAACTTCATTTTCATAATGATGCTTTAAAGTATATCCCAAAGACTCCCTTTCAGGCGCCCTGTCCCTTTCCTTATCCTTAATTAATTCAAGTTTATTCTCATATACTTGAACATCTTTAGAGGCCTCTTTATACTGCTCATTTATCTTCGCACATTGCTGGATATCTCTTCGTTTTAAAAGGGCTTTTCTATCTTCTTCTCTTTTCTCAATTAAGCTATTGACTTCTGAAAACTCACCCTTTAACCTTTCACCTTCATCCTTTAAACCATATATTTCAAAAGAAATTTCCTCATATTCAATACGGTTGATTTCATCATTTAAAATAGCATCTTTCTCTTCTAAACTGATTCTGTCTGAAACCAATTTATCCCAAAGAATTCTCAGTTTTTTAATTAAATTTGCAATTTTATTTTCAAAGCTATGTTTTTCTTCTGTGGAGGTTTTAAGGCTTTCAGCTATTTCAAAAACCACAGAAGTTTCCTCTTTAAATAATAAAATTGTATTTTTTTGGTCTATTTTTGATTTATTATCCTTATACTGTCTTATGTATTTACTTAAAATATCTCTGAACTCTTCAATTCTATTTTTATCCTTATTTAATTTATCCTCAACTGTAGGTATAAACCAGGTCTCAATTAATCCTGCTTCGTCTTTCGCATTTGTAAAAAGTTCTGACAGGCCTGACTCTTTGAGGTTTATCTTTTTAATTATTGATTCCCATTCCTTGTAGTAAATTTGATATTCTTCCAACTTTCTATAATAATTTCTTGATTGAGTACTGTTATTCATGTCATATAAGGAAAGACTATATTCACCGGATATTTTAAGTGTTTCTAAAAGATTCTTACAATCACTATATTTCATAAGGGTTTTATTGTCATCATCAATCCTTACAAATGGGATATTATAAATATCATATGGATTTTGTTCTTTATATTCATGGGTAAATTGGATTATATCTAACTCACTTTGACTTTGTTCGTCACTGACTTCCTGACTTTTTCTTACCATCATACCTGTCAGTACATATCCTGAATTTCCATCTAATTTCCATTCTATTAAGATAAAACTTGGCTTATTTGTAGAAAAATAGCCGGAAAATTTCCTCTTATTGCAATCTCTATACCTTTTATGTACAAATGGGGCTATAAGCATCTGCACAAGTACAGACTTTCCACCTCCGTTTCTAAGAGAAAGAAGGGTACTTTCCCCATTTAGATGGAAGGTTTCATCATCTACACGAATACCGCTGTAATTGTAGTTAAGATTTATAAGTCTAATAGCGTTTATCTTACTCATTTTCTACCACTCCTAAAACTCTAAGAACCCTTCTGTAGTTCTTTTTATTTAACAGATTATAGTCCATAAATTGATCTAACTTCTTTGTAGTCTTTATCATTTCATCTTCTTCTATAAAATCAATAAGATTTTGATTTTGTAAAAATTTTAGTATATTGTAAATAAATCCTTCCTTTGTAGTCCTTGCTCTGGAACCTTTTTCTTCACTTCTTAATGCTTCAAAAGCTTCCAACATATTAGAAAAAGCTAATCCATCAATATCTTCCGATTCTTCGTCAGAGCTTTCAATACCTTCTTTTAATCTTTCTGATACGCTGTTTAAAAGATCTCCAACTCTTAAATAATCTCTTGCTTTGCTGCTGCTTCCCTGTCCATCATAAAATTCCACTAATAATGTTAATATTACAAACTGGGACAAATAATAGTCTTTATCAGTAGCTGTAGATTTACACAAGATCGCTTTTAAATTCTGCTTTGAAAATCCTAAATAAGTATTGTCTTCATCGGGAATTAAGTAAATTATATTTCCATATCGCTCAATTAAGCTCTCTGCTATAGTTCCTTGTCTTTTTACCAAATCCATTACATTTCCATTTTCCGTATATGCTTTATATAAAGTAATATTATCTTCTTCCTTTAACTCACGATGCTCAATTAAGTAATAAAATATACTTTGGCTTAAAGTTATTTCCTCTAATTCGTAACCCATAATCCCCTCCTGTTTTTAATTTAAATCAAAATAGATATTCGAACAATAAATGCGTTTTATTTTTCCTGTACTGCTATTTACATTTTCAAATATAACCGGTTCTTCACTATCAATTCTAAATGTATTTATCTTTTTTATATTTTCTAAATCAGGATTGATATCTATTAAATCTAAAATGCTTTCATTTAATTGAAAGTCCAAAGTACCGGTTTCCGCTATATGCTCAGAGCGTTCTTTTTTTAATTCCTGTATATCAATATCCGCATTTCTAAGGAGTTCAATTACAATTTCTTTAAATATTTCAACATTTGGAATTAATTCGGAATAATCTTCATTCAGGTTTTCTTTTAAATCTTTAAGACTTATTCCGTTGTTTTCACAAGCGTGAGTAAGTATTACCATGAGGGAGCGGTTGTATTGCTTTAGCTTTTCTCTTTGCCTTGCTATTTGCTCCTCCTTCCACTGCTCATCATCAATTTCCAATATTTCTTCATCTTCGTCTTTAAGCTTTGCTCTAATTGGTTTTTGTATTTCTACAGATTTATTAATATTATAGGTCTTATCCATTTCTTGATTTAATAATGGCCTTAAAAAATATTCAATATTTCGTAAGTTATTGGGATTTTCCAATAATTTATCGTACAGCTCATTTCTTAAATTAAATCTTTTTATTAAGGTCATTTGAGATAAGTCTTCTAATTCTTTAGTATATAGTGACTTTAATTCAAAATGTGTTTTCAATATTTGTTGATGCTCATCTATTGCACGGCTTAAATAATTTTCAATTATTTTTAAATTTACAAGATTTTTAGTATCATCATTGTCCAATTTTTGAATATTAATATCTTTTTCTTCTAATTCTCTTACCCTCTCCCTAATATTATCTCTATATCTTGAAAACTTCTTGCTTGTATCTCCTATTGTTTCAAGGTTTTCTTCCAATAATAATTTATAATCCAAAACAGAATAACTCAATGCATTTTGCCTTATCTTTCTCATTGCTTCCCTAATACGCTGATATTGAATACGCAATTGATTAAATATATTTTTAATATCATCTACAGCCTTATCGTAAGAAGCCTTTTCTATATGAAGCTTGAAAATCATTTCATGAATGGTTAACAACATATTGCTTTCCATTTCTAAAGTGGACAACATTAAATTGTACCCGTCATCAGTTAAATAATATGATGTCCTTCTAACCTCATCATCAATATATACAGGTTTATTATTAATAAAGCTAATATGAATGTTTTTGTACTCTTCCTCTTGAAAATCATATCCCCTAAAATACATAACCTTTCCTTGATTTCCCAAGATTACATTAATAATGAAATCACCTAATTCCTTGCACTCCTCATAAGAAATAGGTTTCTTAAAGCTACTCATATTTACCATATCTATAAAGCCGCCGATATCATCCATGGTGCAGGGTTCATCCTTTAACGATTGCTCCATAATAAAAAGCAATACTATAAATATCATATTGATTTGTTCATAAAGCTCCTCAAAACCAAATTGTTTCCATGTAGTCTTAGACATACTGTTTTTAAATAAAAAAGCATAGGAACCCACACTTTTCATTCGTTTTGGGAAGTTGTTCAAAAAAGAAATCATGCATCCTCCTAAAAGTCTCTGCTGCTTAAAATTTCTTGCGGTATATACTTATTATTCCTTAATATATTCAATATTTCAACCCTGTCATTATCATTGAATGAGTCTAAAAAGTAATTGCTGATATTTTTGTTTTGACCTTCCTTGGTTTCGGGTAAAATAATATTCTTTGCCTTTTTTAACATATATACATATGCTTCATTAAACGGCTTAATAGGTATCCTGTCCATAAAAACCGCAGCTAACTGTTCATATATCAATATCCCTTCATAGTCTAAATCACCTAAATAAAGTATTTGATTTGATTCATCACTTAAATACGGTTCAACGCAGAATGTAAAATCTTTAAAAGACTTAATTATTCCTTTTCCTTTACCGTAAATTAAAGTACCTATGGGTAGTCCGAGTATGTTTTCATTTCCTTTTATTAAGTGCCTTCTCATGCTATAGAATGTATCCTTATTTTCTAAAATTAATACATTTTGCAAAATATTTTTATGATGTGAATAATATGACAGAGGCTCTGTAGTATCATAGATATTTAAGTCCTGTGGCTCAAGACCTAAGTTTTTAAGGATTCTGAAACCGCCTTCTTTTTGCAAGAATTTTTCTCTGCTCCAAATTTCAAAACTTCTTTCGTTCATTGATACAGGTTCATTTAATAATTCTTTTTGATTAGATATATAATTGCTGAGTTGTAAAATATATTTTCTATCTTCTTTGTATTTATTAATATTTTTTAAGTAATAGTCTATTTTCAAAGAAGAGTGGAGGTTAAAGAGTAGCTCATTTTCATACTTCCTGTTATCAACCTTTAAATCTATAATTCTATATCTGTTATACAATGCCGGTGTCTTACCATTGGTGCCGGAGCTTCTTATGGGCTCTATAAGACCGGCATCTATTTTATCCATTATAACGTTTACCAAGGAATGGTAGTCATTTAATTTGTAAACCTTTGAAATTTCATCAAGGGTTATTTTCTTCTTTCCTATGTTTCTTATGGATTTCATAAGTCCATCTCCAATTTTTTTCATTTTATAAAATTTCATCTTATTTTAATAGTCTTCATTATTATACACCAGAATAATCAACTTCTCAAGTTTGAGACCAATACGGATAAGAAAAACATCCCCTAAGCGAACGAACTGTAATTATACGTTGGCTAATTACTATAAAAATAAAACTACAAAACTCGATTTTTGTCTAAAGACATGCCTCCATCTGTTATTTTCACACTGACTCTGATTGATGAATGTATTTCGACACCGTCAAAGCCTGTTATATTATCAAGAGTTTTCTTGAGATATTTAGTAAATTAACGATATATTTTACATTATATTCCATTATATCGCTTTAATCTCCATTTATCAACATACCCTTTCATATCGTCGTATCGAATTAGTAGACCGCCAATTTTAATGGACAAGTTTTTATAATAGATTTTAATAGAATCATGTGATATTATTATTCATATCAAGTGGAATCTAAGTCAAATGAGAATTTAATGATGAAATTATTAGATTGAATTTTCAATCTTACATAATAGTCCTTCTTTAACTATTATAATACTACCAAGAATTACAAGTTTTCAAGAAATGTTTTCAGGTTAATATCTCTTATACTACATTATTCGTCGTAATAAGTGTAAATATGCAATTAATTTTCGTTGTAAAAAGTGTAAAGATGGGATATACTATGTGTATGAGGTGATGTGTATGTACAGAGATGCAATGAATGATCTGCATAAATGGAAAAGCAAAAAGAATAAAAAGCCATTGATTATCAGGGGAGCACGCCAGGTGGGTAAAACATGGCTCATGCGTGAGTTTGGAAATTCTTCTTATGATGAGATGGTATATATAAACTTTGATAACAATACTCAAATGAAAGAACTTTTCTCTGTTGATATGAATATTGAGCGTATTATTACAGGGTTGGAGCTTTATACGGGACATAAAATTAATCCTTTAAACACAGTGCTTATATTTGATGAGATACAAGAGGTACCACAAGCTTTATCGGCACTGAAATATTTTAATGAAATTGCACCTGAATATCAAATTATCTGCGCGGGCTCCCTGCTTGGTGTGGCACTGCATAGCGGTACATCTTTTCCTGTTGGGAAGGTAGAGTTTCTGGATTTATATCCATTATCCTTTAGCGAATTTATGAGGGCAATGGGTAGAAATCAGTTTATTGAGCTGCTTGAAAAACAGGACTTCGGCATGGCTACCACCTTTAGGCAGGAATATATTAATTTGCTTAAACACTATTACTATGTTGGCGGCATGCCCGAGGCAGTAAAAGCTTTTGCAGATAACAGGGATTTTAATGAAGCACGCGTGATTCAACAAAGGATACTGGACGCATATGAGCAGGATTTTTCCAAACATGCTCCAAATGAAACAGTTCCACGCATTCGTATGCTTTGGAACAGTATTCCCGGACAGCTTACTAAAGAAAACAAGAAATTTGTCTATGGCATCATTAAGGAGGGTGCAAGGGCTAAGGATTACGAAATGGCTCTTATGTGGCTTGCTGATTGCGGACTTGTTCATAAGGTTCATCGGGCAACATCACCAAATATCCCATTAAAGGCATATGAGGATTTTAAAGCTTTTAAGCTCTTTTTAGTTGATGTGGGTCTTCTTTCATGTATGGTTCGACTCAATCAGAGAGTCTTGATTGATGGGAGCAGGCTATTCCAAGAATTTAAGGGTTCCCTTACGGAACAATATGTACTGCAGCAGCTTAAAACCATTAAAGGTATAGAAACCTATTATTGGACAAATGACCGAGGAGGTGCTGAAATAGACTTCCTTATTGATAACGGAATAGACGTTATTCCTATTGAGGTAAAAGCAGAAACAAACCTGAAATCGAAAAGCCTAAAAACATTTTGCGAAAAATTTAAACCTAAAATATCCATACGTACAAGTATGTCAGATTACAAGCAGGAAGATTGGCTATTGAATTTGCCATTGTGGGCAGTGGAGAGTATACGGGAAATAAGATAATAATAGTTGGCGGCAAAATCCTTTGCAAAATCAACTCCTGATACAACTTCTCCAAATACTATGCCTTTGTATTGAATAATTTTCTTACCTTCTAATGTTGTAAGTTTGTAATAATTCCGTGTTTAACTGCTTTGACATACATATCACGGAAACAGCATACTATTAAATTTAATGAAAATTTACCTTTAACTACTATAAAAATAAGACTATAAAGCTCGATTTTTGTCAACACTAACCATCATTTTTATTCTCCCAATGTTTCTTTGCATTATCATATATCTCGTCTAAAGACATACCTTCAAAAATTTCATCTTTAATTATTAAATAATCATTCTTACTTATATCTCCAGATTGTCGTATGAATCTTAAAAAGCCGGAATATCCTAATTCTTTTATTAATACCCTGGAGCCTTTTTCAATTATTTCTCGGTCTGTATATTTACTTCTTTCATTCGATAACATCAATATTCATCTCATTTCTGAGACAACTTGTTATGTATTATTATACCATAACATAAGCTTGTTTCAATAAAATTAATAATTTTAAAGTAACAATATGTGCTTTATCATATAGTGCTTCTTTTCTACATATAATTACAGGTACATCCCTTAATTTCATAGGTTCAAATATTTTTTCAAACACTACTTCTCGACTCAAAGCTATGCTCAAACATTTTTCTAAAGTCTCAAGGTGAATCGCTGGAAATACATCCCTTTTACAACATTTGTTTTGTCGTTTCGTTTATCGTTGCATTTTAAAGTAATTTTTCCGTTATCGTTGCACATCGATTGCAACGATAAAAATTTATTTCCTTAAAAAATTTCCCAAATGAGCCTAATCATGCAAAAATGCTCCTTTGTTTAGTTTTTGGTTGCACTTTAATTATAATATATGGATAAG
>ENA-UOOK01006339-UOOK01006339.1-fermentation-metagenome-genome-assembly--contig:-NODE-6339-length-11382-cov-4.049881_pt1 | contig 11382 bp, 15 predicted proteins | sample MGYA00245777_ERZ724023 | MGnify/ENA primary metagenome ERZ724023 (study PRJEB28704, sample SAMN03018312) | fermentation metagenome | biome: anthropogenic terrestrial biome; feature: soil; material... | reverse complement strand
GCAACTGCTCATCCTCTCCATCCGAATCCTGGGCGATAAGGACGAAGCAGAAGATGTGGTACAGGACACGGTGCTAAAACTCTGGTCCATGAGAGCACAACTCGACAGATACCGGTCAGCCGATGCATTGGCCAGGGTCATCACACGCCGATTGTCCCTCAATGCCATAAGGAACAGAAGCCATGAGAGAATCAGACAGGACATTCCGATAGCCGACTCGCCGGAAGACCGGATGATCGATACGGAGGAAGAAGAAAAGGTGATGGAGATGATCCGCACCTTGCCCGACAAGCAGCAGACCATTCTCCGCATGAAACATATTGACGGCATGGAAGTTTCTGAAATCGCACAGACCACGGGAATGACCGAAGAAGCCGTCAGGCAAAACCTCTCACGGGCACGAAAAAGAATTATCTCTCTCTATAACAGGTGACAAGCGGGTCACCGGGGCCGCCTACTTCAGGCTGCCCCTTATTTAAAATACAAATGAAATACATCCGGAAGGCAAACAGTACCAGATAAAAATCTGATGCCTCACGGAATATAAGGAAAGGAAAAAGGAAAATGACAACGATCCATCAAGACCAGGCCAGACAATGGCTGGAAAAGTTTCTCGACGGAAGGACATCCAATGAAGAAGAAAAGGCACTCTATACCTTCTTCGCTTCTGATGAGGTGCCAAAGGATCTCAGGAAATACAAGAAGATGTTCGCCTGGTATGCAGGAAAGATGCAAGGAGAACTGCCACACCGGGCAAAGACAAGACACAAGATCATGAGAGGCTTGTCCATCGCAGCCTCTGTTCTGTTGTTAGCCGGTGTCGGACTCGGTGTCCAGAAACATGTCGAGCAGCAAAAGGTCTACGAAAGTTATGAGGGCAGTTATATTCTTCATAACGGAAAAAAGATTACCGATATCCGGGAAATCCTTCCTCGCCTTCAGGCTACGGAAAGCCAGGTTAAGATACTGAAACAGGAAGTTCATCAACAAATCACAGAAAAAACCGACGAGGAAGAACTCCCCGTCATCTAAACAAAACAGGAGGACAGAAATATGAAACGAATACTAACGATGATTTTCAGTTTTTTGCTCGTATTGCCACTCATGGCTCAAACCAGCATTGAGAAGGTAGTATCTGAGATTGAGAGCAAAGGAGTTGACGGCACGGTTATCATAAAGCGTAACCCCACAACCAAAAAGTTCATCAGCAAGACCCGTTGTTATAACTTCATCAGCAAGAACGGGAACTATGCAGAAAAACTCATCCGCGCTTTCAAGGAAAGCAGTGATGATGCTATAGAATATGTCCAGTCGAGAAACAACTATGTGGCAAAGTTTACCAGTGGTAGCACCATCACTTCATATATTCTCAATATCAGCAACAGCAGTAGCCAGAATCCCAGAGTATCTCTCGTCATCACATCAAAAGACAAAAACTACAGAGCTGAAATCTTCGACTTTGATCCCGGAATGTCAATACAGATCAATCCGGAGCAAAAGGAAAAACTGGAAAAATATGAGAAATCATCAGGACATAGAGGAACTAATGAAAATGCTCTTGCTATAGTCGTACGGAACATTCCCGAAAATTCAAGAGACTGTGTGATAGGTACGATCTATACCACAAATAAAGAAGTATCAGCAGAAGTACAGTAATGAGGAAAATTATTATTCTTACAGTATTAATTTTGCAGAGTTTATGGGACTTACATTTCAAATAAGACATTTGATTGGGAAATATATCGACTTTATGAAATGCCTTAAAAGCCATAAGGGGGATAGATCTATGGCTTTTCAAGAAATAAAAGGCTCATATATGAATTTTGCAAAAAAAGACCTCTGTCTATTTCTTAGAGCATTATATGAATGGCAAAAAAAGAATGCTCTTGACCCTTACCTTATTATTGGCATATTCACTCCTTCAAGGAAGACATGTATAGAGCCTTCTTTTGATTTCTAATAGCTACCCTTCAGTGCTATTTATGATGATGAAATTTATTGAAAGTAATTTCTAACCACTTTATGATACGATAGCAATTGTATATTACTAAAATGATTAAAACTATACGATAACCTACTACACAGCCTGTCAGCTTAAATCCTATCTTTAATACATCTAAAGATTTTTTAAAATAAGGGCTTGATATGAGAATAGACCTTCTTGATAATCCGTGAAGGGTATCTGCCTGCACTATTTTTTTAAAGTATCTAAAATGCAATGAGTTATTTGATAGTAGATGTGCTTTTAGTACAGAAATAAATACGAACATTAATATTGAATTTGTCATTGTTATATGTTCTTTTTCTGTATTTATCTACAGCCCAAAATTCTTTTTTGCATGTTTTTGCACCTCATAAGGCAGCAGCAAAACCGATCATTTTATGTGCATCAAGTGATAGTATCGGCGAATCGGTACTATCTACGCGGTACTAATACATCAATATTACTACATGATAGTGGCTATTTTTGATATTGTTTTTTCTGTTACATTTTTTGTGTCGAAATGTTAAATTTATCATCTTATGGTGATCTTCTTTGCACAATACGCAAAAGATGATTATATTTGCATCCATCAAAAGAAGAGAGGATGGAATATACAGAAAAAGAAAATGAGTTGATACAAGCTTTGAGAAATTACAGAAAGGCTTATCCTAATGGGGCCAAAACGTTAGAACTTTACATTATGGATCTGGTTTATGAACTAATGGAAGATGAATAATTATTGCTATTTTTCTTCAGTGGGAGATAATATAGATTAATTACATATATAAATACAAAAATCTATGGAATTACGTGTAAAACAACAAAACGAGACAGTACGACAGGTATTGGCTGACGTATATGAAGAAGTAAACTGGGCGTATCTTGCGAAAAATTATTTTGGTAAATCACGTTCATGGATTTACCATAAATTTGCTGGTTTGAATAATGGCGCAGTTGATGATTTCAGTGATATAGACCGTGAGAAGTTGAAGGCTGCACTGCATGATATATCAGCGCGTATACTACAAACTGCAGACAAACTCTAATTCATTACTTGAAATTTGATATGCCCCGGGACGAAAATCTCGGGGCTTTTTCGTATAAAAGGGAATCATCGTTCCCAATAATTTGCTACATTTGTATTAGAAGATTATGATTTGTTGTAGATAATAAAAATCATTGAAAAGTTGTTGTAATACAGATAACAGGACAACGGAGGGGAATATCGCCGGATTTCTGACATATAGAGCCGACATAGCCAAGATACATATAAACGGAGGAGCACGGCTTGAGCATGTATCTTTCAGATATTATGATCATGGAATTTATATGCCGACCCAAAGCAGGTCATACAACAATCTTTTCCCAGACTTATCCGTCTCATTTCCTATAAAGAATGTCCGTGCAGATCTGAGTTATACTGCAAAGACCAGAAGGCCAACCTATACCATGTTAAGCAACAATTTGCAATATAATGACCGTTACACCTACCAGGGAGGGAATCCTCTTCTACAGCCGAGTATTATCCATACTATCGGATTGAATCTGTCCTATCGCTGGATTAATTTCTCTGCCAATTGGAATCAGTACCATAACCTCTTTTATCAATACATAGAGCCATACAAGAATAATTCAGACATCACGGTATTTACTTTCAAGAACTTGTCGCATAGTCAAGTCCTCTATGCAGGATGCACTCTGACTCCAAAAGTCGGTCTGTGGCAGCCCATGGTTGATGTCGGGATTCAAAAGCAGTTTTTCCATGTCATGGAAAACGGCAGTTTGAGAAAATATGACCATCCTATAGCTTTCTTTACATTCAACAACGCTTTCCAATTGCCAAAGGATTTTATAATCAACGTTGATATGGACTATACCACAAGTGGAAATTCGACGGCAATCAAATGGGAACGTAGTGGAGGAGCAAATGTAGGTATCTATAAAGGAATTCTGAAAGACCGACTGACTTTCAACATACAGATAAACGACATCTTCAGCTCTTATAGGAACTCCAATCGGTTACATTATGGAAATCGTGACATCTATAAATGGAACCGGTCTGACAGCCGCCAGTTATGGCTGACAGTAAGATATAAGTTCAACTCTGCCAAGAGCAAATACAAAGGTACAGGAGCCGGAAATGAAGAGAAAAGCAGACTGTAAAATACAATATAGTTAGACGCTCTGGCAGAGGATTTTAGGAAAAAGAGTCAGCCTGATCATCAAAACGATTATACCATACTTAATATGACAAAATATCTGTTAAATACTTACAAGTATAACAAAAAAGTTACCTTTAGTTTGTTTTCATATAACTTTTTTGTTACCTTTGCATTGTCATTAAGACAAAAGAGTTCTTTCAATTAATGAAGCGTAGTGAATTAGAAAAGAGACTGAGAGACGCGGGATGCGTCCTATCTCGGAATGGCTCTAAGCATGACAAATGGAAGAATCCAAAGACAGGTAAATCTGATTGGATTCCCAGACATGCCAAAGAAGTTCCAACAGGAACAGCTTTAAGTATTCTGAAAAATTTGTCAGCCTAAAGATTGAGTTGGGGTGAAATAATCCCTAACTCGCTTTAGAACCAAGTTCACAAGTGGAATGGATTGAGAACTCTTTTTTATAAGAAACAAAAACGTAAGATATGAAAAAGGTTAGAGTTACAGTAGAAAAAGCATCGGACGGCAACTTCTGGTGTCGGACGGAAGAGGAGATTAACGACACCTTCCTGACTTCTGAAGGTGCTACTGTAGAAGAGGCCAAGAAGGATCTTCTTGATTGCTATGAAGAAGCAAGACTGGACGCAGAAGAGGAAGGAAAGGAGTTTAAGAAAGTGGAATTTGAATATAAGTATGATTTGCAATCGTTCTTTAATTACTTCTCTTTCTTGAATATCAACGAAATAGCACGTCGTGCAGGTGTTAATCCGTCTTTGATGAGACAATATAAAGGAGGATTCAAGAATGCAGGCGAAAAGACGTATGAACGTCTTTCTAAATGTATTAATGATATAAAAAGAGAATTACAGGCGGCATATTTCTAATGCAGCGTTTCATTAAATAAGAACCAGAAGCCTCTGGTGTGCGAAGCATCGGAGGCTTTTTTATATACCACAGTTAGCTGTTGATCGTGTGGCAGAAAGAGTGAATAAAGGCGGACATAATATTCCATATAATGTTATTCAAAGAAGATACTTTAAAGGAATAGAAAATCTTTTCAATCTGTTTATGAAAGAAGTAGACATTTGGGCTATCTATGATAATAGTGACTATGAACGTAAGCGGATTGCTTTTGGAGGAAGATATATCCGCACACGAATCAACAATAAACAAATATAATGAAATCAAGAACTATGTCAAATCAAGAAGCAGAATCATTCATTAAGACTTTAGATGAAGGGCTGGCAGAAGCCGAACAACAGATGCTTCGTGATAAAGCCTCACGGAACGAGCCATTAATATATGCCGATAATGATGGCAATATCAAACGTGTGTCGGCAAAGGATGTTTTGGATTAATCTTTCTTTCAGAAAAACTTCTGACATTTTTTTCTTATATTTGCAGGAATAACAAATAATCAAGGAAGTATCAGATGGCCAGCCAAACAGATCTGTCTAAAAGAATGTTGTTGATTTTCTATAAGATCTATACATCAGCAGTCCGCGAAAAGGTATCAGCCGTCCCCAGCCAGGTACTCCTCCACTTTGTCAATAACCATATCAGTACTCCGATCTCTGAAAGGACGTTGCAACGTGATATCAAAGGAATCATGGGTATTCTCCCGATACAAATCTGTTATAACAGTAAAAAGGGAGGATATACTCTTCTGGAGGAAAGAGTAAAACACGGCAAATCGGGGAATTCTGATTCCAGACTTGAGATGAAACTTCCGGAATCAGAAATTGCGAGATTAAGAGAAAGACTTTCCCTATTCAAATTGTATGATCCCCTGAAAAATGATTATTCAGATATTCCTGACCTGCCAGGAAACTATATCTTTCTGCTTCGCAATGACAGCACCTTTCCCCCTACTCCAGAAGTTCCTGTTTTCAGTCATATTAACGTCAACGAAGAATCCCTTCGCGTCCTATATACAGGTATAAGTACCAAAGCACGCCTCCGCAAGCGAATCTATACCAGACACTTGGGGAACAACTCCGGAAAATCTACACTAAGAAAATCACTAGGACGATTGTTTGGTTTCCGCCTCGTACCCCGTGACAAGAATAAACCCAATGACGGGTATAAGAAATTCTGTAAAGAGGATGAGGAAAAACTGACAGACTGGATGAAGAGAAACCTGGTCGTGCTGTATGATGACCGGGCTGATAACTATGAGATGTTACAGAACCAGTTGATTACTTATCTGAATCCACCTCTGAACATCAAGGACAATCACAATCCGATTAACCTCGAATTCAGGAAAAAGTTAAAAAGGCTCAGAACCGGGAAACTCAATCCCGATTCTGAAGCAAATATCATCAACAATGATTCTTATGGGTCATAATATCCAGAACCTTGTCATCCGTGGTACACATAGCATTCTTACCTATACTGGTCAGATTACGTATACTCTGATCCACATCATCATCAATAATTCCTTCAGCGGAAGTAACATATTGATTTTCCATGGAAAGCATAGCAGACCACAAGGCCATGCTGACACCTGAACAGATCTTCAATGAGCAACTGGGTTTGGCACCGTCACAGATCATTCCTGTAAGTGTGGCAATCATGTTCTTCACAGAATGGCAGATATGACTGTAGTCACCTCCCATCAGATAAGTAATACCACAACTGCTGCCGATACTGGCAACCACACAACCACAAAGAGCAGACAGGGTTCCTAGACTCTGTTTGATATAAATAGCCGTCAGATGACTGAGCGTCAAAGCCCGGATCAGTTCCTCATCCGTATTTTCATTTTCCAGAGCATAGACCACGACAGGATTTGTAGCACAGATTCCCTGGTTACCCGAACCGGAATTGCTCATGACCGGAATCATTGCTCCACCCATACGGGCATCACACGCTGAAGCCGTCTTGGAAATGATATGGGAAAAGATAGAATTTCCGAAAATACCATGACTAAGCGGGCGGTCCATGGTCTTGCCCAGGCAATGACCATAGTTACCCTTCAGCGATTCAGCCGCTGCACGCATATTATAGTCTTTGGTTTTCCGGATAAACTCAAGTTCATCTAATGGAGAGAACATCGCATAGTCATATACTCTCCTCAGAGTGAGTTGGATATCGTTCTCCTCTGTTTCCCCATCTACAGTTTTACGCTTGTCATACAGCACCTTGTCATTTATCCTCTCATAGACAAAATGAGTGTGACTGCCGGCAATGATTGCAACAGAACATTTCTGACCAGCCTGACAGATAACCTCGACATAAAGTTTGTCTACATCACCCTCTTTCAACTGAATCGTAATCGGATCATTCTTCAGATAATCCTTCCCCTCCTGAAGAGTTTCAGGAGTCAGATCCTTGATTACCTCCAACTGGTATTCAGACTTTCCAATCAGTGCACCAAGAGCAATAGCAATCGGCAGTCCCACCATACCTGTACCGGGAATGCCGACTCCCATTGCATTTTTCAGTATATTTTTGCTCAATAAAGCCGTGATCTTCTCCGGCATACAACCCAGATTCTCCTTTGCACGTGCTGTACAAAGAGCCACAGCCATGGGTTCCGTACAACCTACTGCCGGAACCACCTGCTGCTGGATCAATTTCCGGATCTGATCCCTGGCTTCCTTATCCAATTCTGCCATCACTTAGTTTCCTTACCATAGTTAGTCAGTCCCTTGTTTAAAAAGTCGAGGTAAGCACTGACATCTTCCTTATAACTGAAAGATCTGTTAAGTGGCTGACCGAGGTTATTGACCGGCACATAGAAAGGCTGAGTATTGGAGCCGAACTTATGAGCCTGGAGATAACTCCATTTATCACCTACTGTACGTAACGTACGCGTATGTCCATGATCCGTCACCTCCATCGGTTTCGGCAGCGGAGTCTTATCATCTACAAAAAGAGAAATCAAAACATAATCCTTATTCAGTTTTTCAGCAACCGTAGGATCTGTCCAGACAGCAGCCTCCATCTTCCGGCAGTTGACACAGCCAAAACCGGTAAAGTCTACCAATGCAGGTTTGCCTTGAGCCTTAGCAGCAGCCATACCCTCTTCATAGTCCGTATACTGCGCCTTCACCTCTTTATCATTAAGATTAAAATCCTGTGTATTCATCGGAGGTGCAAAAGCACTGACGGCTTTACAAGGAGCACCCCATAATCCGGGAATCATATAGATAGCGAAAGCAATAGAGCAAAGACCAAGCATTACCGAAGCTACAGGCATCGGCTTAGGAGGCATCTGCTTCCCATCTGCATCATACAGAACATCCGAGCGGAATCTGAGTTTGCCAACGAGATACATGCCCATAGCGCCGAAGATGACAATCCATAAAGCGAGGAAAGTCTCACGGCTGAGGATATGCCATCCATACGCCAGATCAGCTACAGACAAGAACTTTAGAGAGAAGGCCAATTCGATGAATCCCAGAACCACCTTAATATTGTTCATCCATGAACCGGATTTCGGAGCGGACTTAAGCCAGGACGGGAACATGGCAAAAAGGGTGAAAGGAATGGCCAAAGCCAGAGAAAATCCGAACATTCCGATAGCAGGACCGGCCCAGTTGCCTGAAGTAACCGTCTGCACGAGAAGCAATCCGATAATAGGTGCCGTACAGGAGAATGAAATCAATACCAAGGCGAAAGCCATCAAGAAGATAGAAAGTATTCCTGTAGTCTTTGCTGCTTTGGAATCTACTGCATTACCCCAACTATCCGGGAGTTTGATCTCAAACCAGCCGAAGAAAGAAAAGGCAAAAAGGAGAAGCAAAAGGAACAGGATAATATTGAAGACCGCATTCGTAGCCAGAGAGTTCAGTGTGCTCGGTCCGAAGATCGCCGTAATAATGATTCCCAAAGCCAGGAATATCACAATGATAGACAGACCATAAAGTGCTGCATCCCTGATACCACCCTTCTTTCCACCACCTCGCTTGAGGAAGAAACTGATGGTCATCGGGATAATCGGCCAGATACAAGGCATCAACAGAGCCAACAGCCCGCCTATAAATCCCATCCAGAAGATATAAAACAAGGAATGACTGGCTACACTATCGTTACCACCAAAGGCCTGTAACTGCTGGATAACAGGTTGCCACCAGGACTGTTCTTCCTGCGGAGTAGCCTGGACGGCAGCAATAGCATTCGTTTTTGCCTTAGCAGTATCCACAGCAGGAAGAACAGCGGAATCAGCTTTCATTCCCGGCTGGAGCACAGAAGAGTTATCTCCGGTGCCGGTCGTTGCATTGTCAACTGTCGCTGTTGCTGGCGCCGCTGCTCCTGCATCAAAGGAGGGAGACTTCCCTGCCTTCTTCACTTCTACCTGAGTAGGGGGCAAGCAACTCTGATCATTGCAGGCGCCATATTCGAGATACGCATCAATCTTATAATTCGGTGCCGTAAATTTCACTTTCTGTACAAAAGTCACGCTCCCCTCAAAATAGCGGAGCTTCATACCGAACATCGGGTCCATCTTGGATATCTCATGACCGCGTGGAGTCAATTTCCCTACAGGTTTAACCCCCCTCATACTATTCACATGGAAGGTGGCTGATATCGGACCATCATGACCTAAGCCTGTAGAATAAACATGCCAGCCAGCATCGATTCTACCCGTAAAGATAATCTCTGCATTCGCAGTACCATCCATCTTCACTTGAGAAGAAAATTTGATAGGGTTAACCATCTGAGCATGAGTCACAAGAACGGTCATGACCATTATCAGGAATAAAACAGGTCTCTTCATATTCAATTATATCTTTTAATGATTGTCTTTTTATTTATCGAAACAACTCCGCAAGTTTTGTTGCAAGAGCCTCTCCTCTGAGTTTATCACTGATTAACCGCCCCTCGTGATCTACGAGAAACATCATTGGGATAAAACGCACATTATACTTCGAACTTATACCCTGTTGGTCAAGGTATCCAGGCCAGGACATATTCTCCTCCTTCTTAGCTTTCCTCCATGCTCCAGGATCCTTGTCAATAGATATACTGATAATCTGTAATCCCTTATCTGCATAAAGAGCATACTGTTTCTTCAAATTAGGAATCTCATGCCGGCAAGGTACACACCAACTAGCCCAGAAATCAATGAGAACATATTTCTTACCTTTCAGAAAGTCACGTAATGTCTTGCCGTCACTCAACGTAAAATCCGGTACTTTCTTTCCTGTATTATCAGACGGATACAATTCTTCATGCACCATCTTGCCATAATATGTATTCTTGGCCTTTTCCGTAAGCTTTTCATAGAGTGGCTTATCTTTATCTGTAAAATAATTCATCGTGGCTTCCATCAGGAAAGGTCCCCACCAAGAATCTCTATTAGCAGAATAAAGAGCTTCATAGGCACTATCTACGGCCATAAAGAACTGATGCTCGTCATGATTAAAATCCTGATACGCTGAAGATTTTACAAGACGTTTCAATTCCACAGAATCCTTTGCAGCTCGAGCGACATTCAATTGATGTAAGATCGATGCATTTTTCGTATGGTATTCATTGTACTTCTGATCAAGTGTCCTCTTAACACTCAGTTTCTCGTTCATCTCGTCCGTTAACGGACTGCCTCCTATTGACACATCATAGGTATAAACTGGTATTTTATCGGATGTATCTTTTTTTGCTATTCCGGAAAAGGTTATACGACTATTATCCAGAATAAACGGAATCTGTCCATAACTATTCTTTACCAGCATATAGACTCCGCGGGGATCTGCCTGGTTGCCGCTGAAAGAGAATTTTCCGTCACGGACAACGGTTTCAGCCAAAGGTTGTCTATCCGTATGGCTGACCCTGTAGATAAGAAGTGTATCCCCATCCTGCCAACCAGTGACATGCCCTGTAATGTGATACCCCTGAGCAAAAAGAGCAGATGGGATCAGAGCTAAAGACATCAATAAAGAAATTTTCATATTATTGTTAGTATTTTTGATAATTTACTGATTAACATTTTGGGTAATCTTTCCGTTACCGGAATCCATCTTGCTAATTTATTGTCATTTAACATAAGTCTGACAGCTTCTTCTACCACAAACTGACTCCAACAAAACCCATTACAGTGTTCACCTTTATCTTTTGGACAACTTTCGTTTCCAAAACGAACTGGACACTCAATCCATGTTTTTAGTACAAGCTCTGCTATTTTTCTGTTCATTTTATCCCTCCTATTCCGGTTTGTACGGTTCCGGCCGTTCCTGCCAAGCTATAACCAGCTCATCCATCTCCTTCGGCCCCTGATTGTACCAATGTCCA
>ENA-UOOK01006337-UOOK01006337.1-fermentation-metagenome-genome-assembly--contig:-NODE-6337-length-11385-cov-3.953486_pt1 | contig 11385 bp, 6 predicted proteins | sample MGYA00245777_ERZ724023 | MGnify/ENA primary metagenome ERZ724023 (study PRJEB28704, sample SAMN03018312) | fermentation metagenome | biome: anthropogenic terrestrial biome; feature: soil; material... | reverse complement strand
GTGCATTACAAAGAGGAGTTACAAAATCTATTATCATCAGAGTATAGAAACAGCATATTTATTTTAAACGAATTAATAGATAGATATATTAATGATTATTTTAAGGAGACCGTAACATTTCAAGCTGAGAATTGTACAATTGTTTCCATAATTAATGTTGAAGATAACATGGCTGCTGTAATGAATAAAATCAGGATGGTAGCAGACAGACTAGGGACTGAAAAAGATTATGTATATTTTACAGTGGTTGTCAGCCAAATATATAATGAAATTTCACGGCTAAATCAGGCATATAAAAAAGTTAGAGAACTTGAAAAATATAGAACATTATCTGAAGAAACACAAATACTTGTGGAAGGTGAATGCAAGGTGAATGATACATTATATTTCACAAGCATGCAAAAAGAACAGATTGAGAATTTACTTTTCAAAAACAAATGTGAGGAGTGCATTGAGCATATTAATAGTATTCTTATGCATAATATGGAACAAGGTATAAGCAGTTTCTCAATGTTTTTGCTCTCAACAGAGATTTTCAACTGCTGTAATGATGTATTAATAAAATTGTTTAATAGAATCCCATCAGATTTTGATATAAAAAAGATGTATTCCATGCTTAATGAGTATGAAACAATCGAAGAATACAAAAAGACATGGGTGATATTTACTAATGAGTATTCAAATTACATTTGTGTACATAAGGGAGAAGATGATGAAATTATATATAGAGTTAAAGAATATTTAAAAGAAAACTATACTATGGACATTAATGTTGACTTTATTGCAGAAAAACTTAAAATATCTAGAAGCTACTTATCCAGATATTTTAAGGAAAAGACCAACGAATGTTTGAGTGACTATATAAATAGGTATAGAATACAGATAGCTGCAAAATTATTAAAGACTTCCTCATCTCCGATAAATGATATTTATTTAAGTATAGGTATAAATAATAATGTTACATTTAACAGGTTATTCAAAAAATATACGGGAATGACTCCAAATACCTACAGACGAATCAATAATTTTAAAGAAGACAAGTAAAAAACCCAAAATAACATTTTGTGTTTTTCAAAATATCCTGTTACTTTACGTAACAATATGTTATTTCTGCAACAAATTGTTTCTTTACTTGCCCAAACTTCTTATTTATAATTTTAAAACATAAGGCGTTTTCGAAAAATGTATTTCCAATACTATTGTCTATTATTTCTAGTTAATAAAGCAAAAAATCAACTTTTTAAACCTGATTTACCAGTTTGTTTTTTGATTATGCCTAAACCATATTTAAAATATCAAGGAGGGTTTTGTTTTATGAAATGTAAAAGTCTTTTATCAGTTATGACAACTTTGCTCAGCTTGATTTTGTTTTCTGTAGTATGTTATGCAACTCCACTGGATGGTGAATCAAATGCTAACAATAGTTATGGCATTGCCAGCGAAAACTCAAATGTAGTAAATGTAACAGATTATGGGGCTAAGGATTTCGTAGAACCCATAGAATGCCAGCTCGATGGTACAAATGTAATTGCTGCTACAAATGGGGTTGGCAATTTAAGTGTAGGTGATAATGTTAAGATTATCAATGGAGTGGGAATACGGGGAACGCATAAAGTAAGACTTACGCTTACAGGTCTTCCTTCTAAACCTATTAAAGTATTTTTTTCTATGTACTACAGCAGTAGCGGTGTGTATGATCTCGACCCTGCTAGCCATACTCTTAAAGATATAATGGATATGCTGGTAACAGATTCGCGCTTAAATCAATATTGGACAATTACAAGAATTGATGATGTAACTATAGAAGCTGAAAGTAAAGCAGAAAATGATCTTACTCAGAAAACAGCTACCCAGCTATATGGAATAGCAGCTAAACAGCCTGATGAAAAATATGACGGCACCTGGACTATGGATATTCTAAGAGTTGGCAGTCCAGGTGTAGACTTAACAGCTAAAATTACAGCTATTGAAGAAAACAATATTACACTTGATAAAAAATGCGGCAGCACAACAACTACAAAAGCATATCTAGACAGCACTCAAGCTTTTAAAGATGCATTTAATTTTGCAAACAGCAATAATTATGATGTAGTAATACCTGATGGTAATTATTACATAGATAGTGATATATATATTCAAACTAATGTTAAATCTACAGGGAAGCTGTATACTTCAAACAAAGGGACTAACTCGCTGTTTATAATCTCGCGTAAAGAAAGTCCAGTAAAAATTAACGGCAGCAGTATTGTTGGAAGCCTTGAAGCAGGCACCAGGAATATACCTGAACTGGAACAATATGCAGACTATGATGTAATATTTGATTCACAGGAACGTATAATGTGGAGAAATAATGGTGTTGGGCAATTCTACTCCAAGAGGGAAGCTAACAGGATAAATAGTGATGGTTCTCTTCTGGTGGGTCTGGCAGAAAGCTATAATGATAAATCATTACTAACAATGAATCTATATAAGACAGAAAGTCCCATAAAATTGGAAGGGCTTGATATATTATGTATTGATAATACCATAACCGCCAGAGGTAAGAACATTATCCAGGTGAAGAGAAGCGATGTAGCATTTGATGGTCTTATTCTGGATAATGAAAACCTTAGTACAAAAGAAGGTCAGAATACTGGAATAGGTATATCGGATGCTGTCAACATAGTGATTAACGATTCCAGAATCAGGGGCTTTATGCTTGATGGTTATGGCTACCCGGTATTAGTAAGCAGAACCCTTTATGTGATGCTGAATAATACTGAAATTAGTGAAGCACGTCACGCAGTAGCAGGTAATGCAGACAATTACACGATTATCAATGGAGGTAGCTATGAAGGTTACAGCGGAACTCTTGACAGCCATTGGGGACATAATTATACAGTGAACAATGCTACTGTAAAGGGAAGCATTGTTTATGATGGCGAGAACTTCACAATTAATAACTGCAATATAACTACAGAAAGTCCTACCTTAATAGGACGAAGGATGGATTGCCCCACTATAAAAGGCAATGTAGAAATTAAAGATACAACTGTAACATATACAGGTACTTCTGATTTCAATTTTTATAGGGCGGAATTAACAGACTTCAGACATGACGCTGAAATATATAACCCTAACATAACAATAGAAAACGTAAAATTAGTGTTGGAAAATGATATACCTACAGTAGACATATATGCCATAAATCATCACCTTAACGCTGTGTATATAATGCAGAAATTGCCCGAAACTATAAGAGTGAAAGGTTTATATATAACAGGTAAAGATGATGCTAAATTAGATAATACCCACTATAGAATGATGGCTGCAACCAACATGTATTATACAGGGAATCCTGAAGTATACCTGGAAGACATTAAAATTAACAGAAGTGTTCAATCAGATGGCAGCATGAATTATGACGGGGAAATTGCATACTCTTTCTTACCCAATAATACAAGTGTGCCTGATACACATTACAATGTGGAAATAAAAGACTGTGGAACACTATCTGTTAATATTGTACCTACAATATTAGGGAATATGATTATAGAAAATTGCAGAATAGTAAACTACAGTTATGCAGGAGACCTTACTAATGATTGGTCGAATAATCCTGTATGGTGGGCTAAAGGAACTGGCAAAACAGTTTTTAGAAATGTAGAATTTGACAGAACTGGTCTTGCGGCTTCTTCAATATCCATTATGAACGATGCTGAATTTGAGGACTGTGAATTTACTAATTATGGCACAATTGACTATATGGATTTCGGTGAGTACTTACCAACAGTAAAAATACTTAAAGTAAAGGACTGTATTTTTAATGAAGGCAGCATTACAGGCGGCAGCTTGAGTGAATTTATGACTCCTGAGACAGGTGGAGATGAACCGGAGGATACTCTTTTTACAGTGGGAGATATCAACTTTACAGATTTAGATGGAGTTAAAATTGCTAAACTGGTTGGTGGTACAGACATTAAAGCATCTGTAGCAATTAGCAGCATTACTGAGAATGTAGTGCCTGCAGCAATTATTTTAGCATTGTATGATGAAAATGAAAGGATTGTTAGCTTTTCAATAGTATCAATAGATATAGGTGGAAATACTGAAGCAACTCTTGCAACAGGTTTTAGATTATCACTGAATATTGATGGCTGTAAAGTAAAGGCATTTGTTTGGGATAGCTGGGAGAACATGAAGCCTCTGTCAAATGTGGTAACATTTCCAAAGAATAATTAATATACAATTAAATTTAGATGTTGGGCAGTATTGCCGTCAAAATATTAAAACTATAACCTGGGGTGGTAAGCAACCTCCCCAGGGGTTTAAGAAGGGGGTAGACTATATTGAATAAAAAGAAGAAAATCAGGGTTTTTAGCAGTATCATAGTACTCCTTGTCTTTATCCTACCTATATTAATACAGCCAGTTTTAGTGAATGGAGCTGGAGAGCAGGATAAAGGTGCTATCACAATAAACCCTTCCTATAATATCTCAACAGGAAAACTTTCTGTACAGGGAAAAATAACTGGAGTAGACAGCGGAAACATTGGAGATGGTATAAAGGTTACAATTAAAATATTAAATCCTTCTAATAAACTGCTTTATTTAGGTGAAGAAATCAGTTCGGTAGATGGTTCATTTGCTTTTGAAGGTGCGAAAACAAATGAAGAGGGAACATATAAAATATATGTAGGAAGTGAAATAACTGAAAAAGCTTTAATGGTAAACTTCAAGCTTCAAAAAGGAACACCTGTGGAGCCAGATCTAGATCCGCAGCCAGAGCCAGAAGAGCCTGGTTCAGAGGTCAGATCATCAATTGGGAATATACCGCCAAAGTATGAAGAAAAAAATAAGCCAACAATAGGACAGATAAAGGGAAATCTTAATGAAGTTCTTGAATCAATTGACATAACTTCTGCTGACAGTACAATAAGTACACTTGAAAATATTATTGGTCTTGTCGGCGACCTGCCTGAACATGAACAGAATGATATAAAAGAAGAGTTAGTTTCAATAATTGTCAAAACCCTAAGGCAACTGTCATCTTTGAATATCGATAAGCTGGCTGAAAAAGATAGCAATGTAATAATTACCGATGAAGAAGCATTTTTTAAGATTGAAATTAAAGAGGAAGCAATATCTGCAGCTATTGAGAAAACTAATCAATATTATGAAAAAATAACAGAAACACTTAAATTAAAAGGACTTAAGCAAGCAGCAGACACTATACTTTCTAGCAGAAAAGTAATTACAATTTTATCAGATAAAAATGGAAAAGACCTTAATATTAATCTTACGGTTAAATCAATTGATGAATTATCTTCAAACAGCATGGATATTGTAATTGATTGTGCTAAAGCAGGCAGTGAAAGCAGTCCAACTCAAGTATTATCTTTAAGGATACCAGCAGGAACCCTGGATATGGAGTATATACTGAACTATATAGGACAAAATGGGAAAAACATAATAGGCATAGTAGATGCAAAGGATGCAAAAGATATTGAAGTTATAAAGAGCCAAATAAAAAATAGCAAAATTGTAATTACTTTGAGAGAAATGAATGAGAAGGAAGAAAAAAAGTATAATCTAAATATTAATAGTGAGTTAAAAGGCAATAGCAATGCTTTATTTATTAATGTATCTCCGATATTTGATTTGTATTTAATGCTATATAAAGAGGATAATGGTAAAAACAACAATGATGGAATATACATTGAAAAATTCAATAATAAACTCTTTGTAGAAATTCCTCTTGATAGTGCCAAAATCAGTAAGAACAAGATAAATGCAGCAAGTAAAAAGATAGGTGTATACCGATATAATCCTGACAAAAAAACATGGGAATATGTGGGCGGCAGAGTTAACCTAGATACGGGGGACATAACTTTCCAGACAAATCATCTAAGCTTGTATTCAGTGTATGAATATAACAAAACCTTTAAAGATATTCAGGACAATTGGGCACAGGAATTCATAGAAGTATTGGCATCCAGACACATAGTGAATGGTGTAAACGATGAAAGTTTTCAGCCTGGGAGAAATGTTACAAGAGCGGAATTTTCCAAGATGCTCTTGGAAGCGCTGGAACTTGTAGATCATAAAGCAAAAACAAGCTTTATAGATGTTCCTAAAAATGCATGGCACTACAAGTATGCAGCATCAGCACAGAAACTTGGCATTGTAACAGGTATAGCAGGAAATCGATTTGAGCCTGAAGAGGTAATAAGCAGGCAGGATATGGCCGTGATGGCTTATAGAGCTGTCAAAGCTGCAGGAATAGTTTTAGAGCAGGCAAATGAATACAAGGAATTTACAGATAACAATGATATTTCCATCTACGCAAAAGAACCCATTAAAGAGCTGCAGCAGGCAGGCATCCTTGAAGGAAATGAAAAGAGCATGTTCCTGCCGAAGAATAACTCTGCAAGAGCAGAAGCTGCCAAGATAATTTATATGTTAATCGAAGCATTGAATTAAAATAAAAGTAAAGGTAACAAAAGCAAGGAACGGACCTAAATAAGAGTTCCTTGCTTTTGTTGTTTACTCTCAAGATTTAATGGAGCATGTAGGAATATAATCATAATGATCCACTCATAGAAGCTAAAATGCTGCAAATAAGTGATTCTGTTCCAAAGTAACATTTTGTGCTTTTTAAAATATTTTGTTACATTATACAACCAAAGGTTATTCCAGTAACAATTTGTACCTTTACATCTCCTAAATGCAGATATACAATCGAAACTGCAGGATGCATCACAGGGATATAGTAATGACATCGCAAGGAGGAAAAACATGAAAAGTTTTAATGCAGCAAAAAACAAAGAAAGTAAAAAAAGCAAAGAAAGTTATTTTTATAACATAATTAAGGAAATAAAGCGTGACAAATTTTTATTATTACTTGTACTTCCTGGTTTTTTGTATTTTATAATATTTCGCTATATTCCAATGGGTGGAATACTAATAGCCTTTAAAAAATATAGCGTATATAAAGGCATACTTAAAAGCCCATGGAATCATTTTCATTACTTTAAAGATTTTTTCACGGATTTCAATAGCTGGAGACTTTTTAGAAATACTTTGCTTTTAGGGGTGTATGGTTTAGCATGGAGTTTTCCAACCCCAATAATTTTTGCTCTATTATTAAATGAAATAAAGAATTTGAAATTTAAAAAGGCTGTGCAAACAATAAGTTATCTGCCTCACTTTATATCAACAGTTATTATAGTAGGTATGGTACTTAATTTCCTGTCTCCTGAAACAGGAATAATAAACCGCTTAATTATGCTTTTTGGAGGAGAACCGATTTACTTTATGATCAAAAGTGAATGGTTCAGAACTATATATATAAGCACAGGCATATGGAAAGGATTGGGTTGGAGCGCAATTATATATCTCGCAGCCATAAGTAACATTAATGAAGAACTATATGATGCAGCTAAAATTGATGGTGCAAAAAGATTTAGACAAGCGCTTCATGTTACACTGCCAGGAATTGCTCCTACTATTTCTGTCCTATTTATCTTGAATATTGGTGGGATTTTGGGAGCAGACTTTGAAAGAGTATTACTTCTCCAAAACCCTTCCATATACGAAACGTCAGATATAATAAGTACTTTCGTTTACAGGAGAGGTATTGCAGGAGCTGACTTCGGGTATGCAACTGCTGTAGGACTTGCTCAATCTATTGTAGGTGTAATTTTACTGGTGTCTGCAAACTATGTATCTAAAAAATTCTCAGAAAACAGCTTATGGTAGAAAGGATGTGCTTGATATTGAAAATAAAAAAATCTGGTTTAAATAATAAACCTATATCTTCTAAATTATTCGATATTTTTAATTTATTATTTATGCTACTTATATGTTTTATCACTCTTTATCCGTTTTTATATGTACTGGCAACTTCAATGAGCAGCAACATCGCAGTTATGCAAAACAAGGTAACATTTTACCCTGTGGAGCTGAACTTTACAGCTTACAAAAAAATATTAAAAGATCCATACCTGGTTAGCAGTTATTATAACACAATAAAGTATACCTTGATTGGAACATTCATAAACCTTTTGTTTACATCAACAATGGCATACCCTCTTTCACGTAAAAAGCTGGTATTCAAAGGCTTTTTTAATACCATGATTGTAATAACAATGTTTTTTGGCGGCGGTCTGATTCCTACATTTTTGTTGGTTAACTCACTAGGGATGTATGATACAATATGGGCGATAGTTATACCTGGAGCAATTTCTACATACTACCTTATAATAATGCGTACATTCTTTCAATCAATTCCTGCTGAACTTGAAGAATCTGCAAAAATTGATGGGGCTAGTGAAGTAAGAGTATACTTTAAAATAATAATTCCACTGTCCAAAGCAGCTCTTGCAGCAATCGGATTGTTTTATGCAGTGGGACACTGGAACAGTTTCTTTAGCGCATTGATATACCTAAAGTCAAAAGCTAAGATGCCGTTACAAATATTACTGAGAAACATGCTTATTTCATCTGAAATGGCTCAGCAAAACAAAATAGCAAGCAGAGATGAGGAAGTTGTTGTAGCTGAAACAATTAAATCTGCAGCTATCATTGTTACTGTAATACCAATAATCTGTGTTTACCCTTTTTTACAGAAGTATTTTGTGAAGGGTGTAATGATAGGATCCATAAAGGGCTAAATATGTTATAAATTTTCTGTAAAAATATTACAGAATCAAAATAAAAGGAGGTAAGTTAAATGAAAAAAATTATATCACTCTTATTGGCTTTTGTTTTAGTATTAAGCTTTACCGGATGTGTAAAGACATCAGATAAAGAAAGCGGTAATACAGAATCAAAAATAGCTGATAATCAGAAGTCAAACAGTGGGGATGAAAGCACTGAACCCAAGTTTGACACAGCAGGCCTTGCACTGCCTATCTCAAAAGATAAAATTGAGATAGAGTATATGATTTCTGAGCATGCTAATAACCCTGTAAAAGAAGACTGGATAGTGTTCAAGGAATTAGAAAAAGTGACCAATATCAAACTAAAGCTTCAACCTGTAGGTGCTGATTATGGACAGAAACTTAATCTTATGGTTTCATCTGGCCAGCTCCCTGAATTATTTACGAGTAATACTGATTTTGGTAAGATGTATGGAGTTGAAGGTGCTTTAATTCCAATTAGTGATTACCTGAAGAAGATGCCTAATTATTCAAAATTTTTAGCAGAGAATCCTCAAACAAAAAAAGACCTGGCCGCATCGGATAGCAAAATTTACAATGCAGTTCATTATGGACACGAAGTATTCGGTCAAGGCTGGCTTTATAGAATGGATATTCTTAAAAAGCACAACCTGAATGTGCCAAAAACATATGATGAGTTTTATGAAGTATGTAAAAAACTCAAAGAGATTTATCCTGACAGCTATCCTTTCTCACACAGAAAGAAAAATTCAATTACAGCAGAAATCGGTGTTCAATGGGGAACAGGTTATGGTGTTTACTATAATTTTGATACAAAGAAATTCCAGTATGGGTCTACTGAAGACAACTTCAGAGATATGCTTATGTTCCTTAAGAAACTTTATGATGAAGGTCTAATGGATCAGGAATGGGCAACACTCAGTGCAAAGCAGTGGGAAGACAGAATGACAAATGAACAAAGTTTTATCACATATGACTATCTTGCACGTATAAAGGTATTTAATCCTGCAATGGCTGAGAAAAATCCTGAATATAACATTGAAGCAGTTTTACCTCCAAAAGCACCTAATGGAAAAGCTTTAATTACAACAACATATGATAAAAACGGAACAGCTATGGAAGGGTTTATGGTTTCAAAAAACAATAAACATCCTGAAGAGACTTTTAAACTGCTTGATTTCCTCTACAGCCGTTATGGTCAAATAATCACCAACCTGGGAGTTGAAGGAGTAACATATAAGAAAGAGGCTAACGGGAACCTGGTTTGGGTTGATGATATCAAGAGTTCGATAAGTCCCAACGGTACAAAACATTATACTAATGACTTCGGTTTCATAGCACTTGGAACATACACTGTTGTAACACCTGAGGTAAGGATGCTTACAAGAGAAAAAGGCTATAAAGAAGCAGTTGAGCTTTATGAGAATAATGACATTGCAACCGGTTCAAATCCTCAGATTAGCATGACTGAATCAGAATTAGATGTTGTTAAGAATAAAACTTCTCTTGCTGACTTCGTAGATGAACAGATAATGAAATTCGTACTTGGAGAAAGAGATTTTTCAGAATGGGATGCTTATGTTAAGGAAGTTAAAGACAAAGGTGTAGACGATCTTGTAAAGGTTTACAATGATGCCCTTGATAGATATAATAAAATTAACTGATAAATTAACTTAAGTGAGCAACACATTAAAGGCTATGAAGGCTCTGGTTGGCTGCATTAGTACCAACTGGAGCCTTTAAGCCATTACACTATAATCAGAAAAGGACTGATACTATGAAAAAAATTGATATTCACGTACACACAAGAGCATTTAAAGGAATACCACGAAAGGCTGCCGATACAACCTATGCCACCCCTGATGAGCTAATTGAAATGTATGATAAACTGGGTGTTGAAAAAGGTGTAATAATGACCAGCTTTTGTCTGGAATGTGGTCTTCAGGGACAATCCAATGAAGAAACAATGTACCTGGTAGAAAAATATCCTGATAAATTTGATTGGTTCTGCAACATAGACCCACATATGGGCGATAACACTCCAAATTACGACCTTTCATATTTTATAAGCTATTATAAGGAAAGAGGAGCAAAGGGAGTGGGGGAGGTAAGCTATAACCTCTATATGGATGACCCTTTCATGGAAAACCTATACTATCACTGTCAAAAGAACAGTATGCCTATTATTATTCACATCGCTCCAAAGATAGGAGGATGCTACGGATTGGTAGATGAACTTGGATTACCACGTTTAGAAAAGATTCTTGCAAAATATCCAGGGTTGACAATTTTAGGGCATTCCCATGCTTTTTGGTCTGAAATAAGTGCTGACAATAATGACGAAATAAGAAACACTTACCCAATAGGAAAAGTAACGCCAGGACGCGTTGTTGAGCTTTTGAGAAAGTATCCAAATTTACATGGAGACCTTTCAGCTGGAAGTGGCTATAATGCTGTTTCAAGGGATGAAGACTTTGGATGTGCTTTTATTGAGGAATTCAAAGATAAACTGTATTTTGGTACAGATATATGCGCTCCAGATAACAAACCTCAATTATCCTTCTGGCTGGATAGAATGGTAAATGAGGGTAAGATATCTCAAGAAGCCTATAAAAAAGTAAGCCGTGAAAATGCCCTAAGGATTCTTAAAGGATAATGAATTACATTAGGGGGATTAAAAAATAAACTGTTCAAATAAAAATCTTAAAAGCCTAAAGACATGA
>ENA-UOOK01006336-UOOK01006336.1-fermentation-metagenome-genome-assembly--contig:-NODE-6336-length-11387-cov-4.003971_pt1 | contig 11387 bp, 8 predicted proteins | sample MGYA00245777_ERZ724023 | MGnify/ENA primary metagenome ERZ724023 (study PRJEB28704, sample SAMN03018312) | fermentation metagenome | biome: anthropogenic terrestrial biome; feature: soil; material... | reverse complement strand
AGATAATTATTAACATTTTATAATATTTATTAATTAAAAAGAGTATTGAATATAATCAATACTCTTTTTTAGATAAAAATGAATTTTAATCCTAATAAAACCCTATTTTTTAATATAATTTGTATATTATTTATCTTTATTACTGATTCTCCTGCTGATTTAATCGAACGTAAATGTGGAACTTTTAGTAAAGATAAATCCATAATTTCAAAGAGATTATTTGGTATAGAAAATTTCAAAGATGATATCCTCTTAGAAAGAAAAGATGACATCTTGCCATTAGCTGTCAAATCACCAGCAAATCATTTTTATATTCACTATTCCATTACAGGTTATGATGCCGTTGAAAATATCGATAATAATCAGAATGGAATCCCTGATTATATCGATTCTGTGGCTTATTATTATGACTTTGTCTATAATTACCAAATTAATATTCTTGGGTTAAGACCACCTAACTCTGATGCACATTTAGGTGGTAATTCTCTTTATGACATTTATGTCTGTGAATTAGGCAAAGGCAATAATGCATATTATGGACTCACTTATACAGAATTTTCTCCAGATATTACATCATATATCGTTATTGATAATAATTATAGTCCGACAGATAGCTCATTCAATTCAAATGGAAAATTTGAACAAACCTATAATACATTCGGAATTGAAGCAATGAAAGTAACGGCAGCACATGAATTTAATCATTCTGTCCAATTATCTTACCCAACTTATTCTTACAATATCCAATTTATTGCTGAAATGTCAAGTACATTACTTGAATATTGGATCTTCCCCGAAGTGAAAGACTATAAATATTATATCGATAAATTTATTTCAGAGCTACCCAAATATAGCCTTTTATCCTCTGATCCTACGCATGGATATTTATGGGTGAGTTTATTTATCAAAATTTTTGAGACTTATAATGATTATTCTTTTTTGAAAAATATTTGGGAAAATGCAAACAAATATGAAAATAACTATAAAATTCTAAATGAAACACTTAAAGAAACATTTAATACAAACCTCGATAAAGAATTATTCGATATGACAGAATGGCTATATCATACCGGTAATAAAAGTTATATTGCTCCATATTACAAAGATGTAAACATTTTAGAACCTATGAAATTCGCCTATTATGGCGATTATTCCATACCATCGCTAATGTATTATAACAACATATTCCCATACTCTTTCTATCCTATTAGAGTGTATTTTCCATTTTCGCTTGATAAAGATAAAGACACACTAGATTTTATTATTTTAAATAATAATAAAGATTATTTAATCAATAATGAATTAGAATATGACAAATTCTCTTTCAATATTTTTGAATCTTTAAATCAAAATTGTGATAGAAAAGTACTTAATAATGAATATTGCCTAAAATTTGAGGACGAAGAAAATCTTAAAATAAAAATATTTGAAAATACTGGAAGTCAAATCAAAACAAACGAATCAGTATTTCCTATTCCATATACAGGCGAAACTGATTTTATAGCCTTTCCTATCCCTACAGATTATTTAAATGATAAAATACATCTTTCAATTTATAACATTGATAATAATTGTTTATATAGTAATATTATTAATATAGGATTAATCGAAAATTACAGAGTAGCTATTTGGTTTGCTATTCCCGAAGATTTTAGAAATGGTATCTATCTCTACAAACTTAGCAATATTGATAAAATTATCTCTACAGGTAAATTTTCTATAGAAAAAACAAAATAATGATAGACTCAATAATTCTGAATGATATTTCATATAGATATGATGATAAATACGTAATTAATAATTTTAATAGTACTTTTTATCAAAATAATATTTATGGCTTATTTGGGAAAAATGCAAGTGGAAAATCTACATTGCTAAAACTAATTGCAGGCATTTTGAAACCACAACTAGGTAAAATTGAATATCATAAAAATCATACACCGATTAATTCAAAAATCAACGTACAAAATAGAATCACATTTTCAGCACCATATATTAATTTTGTTCCAGAATTAACTCCAAAAGAAAATTATTTTATAATTAGTAAATTAAAAGGACAAAATATAGATAATGATAAATTAGAAACATTATTAGATTTATTTTCTTTGAGAGATTTTTACAATAAAAGGATCGATCAATTATCAACTGGTACAATTAGTAAATTTAAATTAAACCTAAATCTAATTTTCGAGTCTAATATAAATCTTTTTGATGAACCTTTTGAAAATATTGATGAGCAGAGTAAAAACAATTTTATAAATTATATAACCAAATCACATAATAATAAAATAATTATAATTTCATCTACTAAAAAAGAGGAGCTTAATTTTAGCGAATATTTACTAACACTTTAATACAGACAAGCTACTAATATCACATATAGTTAAAGTGATATTAGATATTATTTTTTTTTGAAATATTTGATTAATTCAATATTTATTAATAAATTGCAAATTAATTTATGCCAAAAAGTAAGGAACTAAAAATGAAACTATTATTTAGGCGAAATAAAGCGAAATTTTTCGCTAATCGAATTAATATTAAAATATTAATTCTTTTTGCGCTAATAATCGGTACATCCACCTCAAATTATGGGCAATCTGATTACCAAGTAAGAAAACAAAAAAAAGCAGAAAAATTACTTAATCAGAAAAATGATACTCAACAAGAAAATCAGAATTACCAAAATCAGAATATGATTAAATTTCCTGATGAGTATTCTGAACTCGACAACAATTCTTCCTTAAAAAAGACTCAACAAAAAACGATTAATAATATTTTGAATCGCTCAAAGCAAAAATATCTTCAGGCATTAAAACTAATTCAAAAGAAAGATACAGTTAATGCTGCAAGATTTTTTGAACATGCTATTGAAATTCTAAATAGAGCCGCTTCTTATGAAGGAATTGAAGAAAATGAAGAGTTCGCTGAGCTAGCTCAATCAATTATTGACGATTACGAAACTTATGTAAAAAGCATCGATGAGCTTGACGATAATACTGCGATGGTCTTGGTAAGAGATCAATTGTTTCAAGAATTTGAAAAAATTCAAACTACTCCCGATATAAATGTCGAATTAAAAAATCACAAACCACTCCCTACATTGACTCTACCAAGCAATATGGTAATCCCACTCGATAGCCATGAATTAGTAGATAGATCAATCATTTTTCTGACAGAGAAACCAGCAGGAAAAGCTTTTCTTAATAAAATATTATCAAAATCCTCTAAATGGTTTCCCATGATGAAAAGAATCGCACGCGAAGAAAGAATGCCAGAAGAAATAATTATGGTGTCTACTTTCGAAAGCGGTTTAAATCCAAATATTGTTTCAAGAGCTGGAGCAGTTGGATTATGGCAATTTATGAGAAGGACTGGACAAGATTATAACTTAAATACAAGACCTTCAATTTGGTTAGATGAAAGAAGAGATCCTGAAAAATCAACTCGCGCTGCTATGAAATATTTGAAAGACCTTCACGAAGACTTTGGAGATTGGTATTTAGCAATGTCTGCTTATAATGCCGGTCCTGGTAGAATACGTGGAGCAATGAAAAGAGTAAAAGCTACTGATAGCTTAAACTATTGGTCTGTAATGGATGCTCTTAACTTAAGAGAAACTCGTGGTTATGTACCTATGTTCATAGCTATTACAAAAATCATTTATAACCTAGAAAAATTTGGAATTGATAAAAATAGTATTAATTTCGAACCTGAATACAAATACGATATTTTCACACTTGACGAACCAGTTGCTCTTAGCGCAATAGCAAAAGCTGCTAACGTAAGCGAAAAAGAAATTAAAGAGCTTAACCCTGAACTTATTAATGGAGCTACACCAGCTGATTTAGCTGAATATAAAGTAAAAATACCTTATGGCACTTTTAAAGATTTTTCTCTAAATTTTAATAAACTAAATGCAGATGAAAAAATGCCATGGATAGTTTATTCAACATCAAGAAAAAAAGAAACATTAGCTTCAGTTGCTCAAAAATATGGAATCACAATAAAACAATTAGCTACTGCTAATCCTGGAGTAAAACAGAAAGGAAGATTATCAATAGGAACTAAAATAAAAATTCCAGTTGGAAAGGTTGCAGATATTGATGCTGACGAAACAATTGTAAGCAATAATAATACTAATAATAGTAATAAAATTGCACCTAAAAATGTCAGCCTAATTAATGATAACTCGTCAAGTACAGTTAAACCACTTTCAAAAGAATTACAAAAGAAATATAGCAAATATCCTACTCACAAAGTAGCTAAAGGTGAAACAATTTATACTATCGCAATTAAATATGGAATGACACCAAGCGAAATTAAGGAAATTAATGGTTTACCTGCTGATGATGATAGAATTAAAGAAAGTCAAATTCTAAGAGTAAGTCCAGCTGGTGATTTTAAAGTAAATGTTGCTGACAACTCTTCGAATAAAACAGTTACAAATAATACTTCTAAAATTATTAGGCATAAGGTAAAGAGAAACGAAAGTCTATCCTCAATTGCACAAAAATATGGAGTTACAATTTCTGATATTAAAGCAAATAATAAAATTGGAAAATCATTAAAATATGGGAAAGTATTGAAAATTATCATACCAAATCAAAATACTCAATCTGACCTTGTAATGAATGATTCACCGAAATCTAAACCAGCTTTAACAAATAATCCACCTACATCTCATATTGTAAAGCGTGGCGAAACTTTAGCAGAAATATCAAAACAATATAATATAAGTCAAAATACTTTAGCAGAAATTAATAATATTAAAAATGGTAGAATTAATGCAGGCCAAACCTTACAATTAATAGCTAATTCAAATTCTACTAAAAACAATGCAAATAATTTCGCTTCGACAAAAAATATTAATAATAATACTAAAGATATAATTCATAAAGTTAAAAAAGGCGAATCTCTTGAATCAATCGCAAATAAATATAATGTTAGTCAAGAAGATTTAAAAAATTGGAACGCCAACAAAATTAAAGACGATGTAGTATTTGCTAATTCTAATCTTACTATTAAGAGTAATTCTACATCTTCACCTCTTAGTCAATCCATCAATAGTAAATCAAATAAGAAAATCAAAAACCAATCAAAATTTTATACTATCAAAAGGGGCGATACTTTAGAAAAAATTGCCAAAAGATTTGATATGACAGTTGATGAAATTGCTAAATTTAACAAAAGATCAAAAAATAAAGCTCTTCAAATTGGAGAAAAACTTAGAATCGAATAAAAACAATATGGATATTACAAATTTTATTAATCCACAATCAATTGCTATTAATATTACGTCAAAAGATAAAACTGACCTAATTACTAAATTAATTGATTTAGCTGAAAAATCTAATAAAATATTAGACAAAGAAAAAGTAAGCAAAGCAATTTTCGATAGAGAACAATTACTATCGACTGGCATAGGTGATGGTATTGCTATCCCACATGCTAAAACAAATTTTGTACAAGATACAATTTGTTCTGTTGCAATTTTAAAAGAACCAATTGATTTTGAATCAGTAGATAATAAACCAGTTGATATAGCTTTCCTACTCCTAGGAAGAGAGCAAAATGTGGGATCACATTTAAGAATTTTAAGTAAAATATCTAGGTTCTTATGTGATGAAAATAGATTAAAAATTCTGAAAAACTGTAAAACTTCTGAGGAAGTAATTAATTTATTAAAAGAAGAATTTTAACTTTTTATTCCATTAAATTAATAAATAAAATGGGGGTTGGTAATTACCAACCCCCTATTTTATTTTGTATTTTTAATACTAAATTATATTCTATTAAAAAGATCTTTTAAAATCTTTTCAGCAGCTACTGGTAATACTGTACCAGGACCAAAAATAGCAGAAGCTCCATTTTTGTATAAGAAATCATAATCTTGAGCAGGGATTACTCCACCGCAAACAATTACAATATCTTCCCTACCTAATGCTTTTAATTCATCACGTAGAGCTGGAACTAAAGTCTTATGTCCAGCAGCAAGAGAAGATACTCCTACTATATGAACATCATTTTCTACAGCCATTTTAGCAGTTTCAGCAGGAGTTTGGAATAAAGGTCCTATATCAACGTCAAAGCCCATATCTGCATATGCAGTAGCTACTACTTTAGCTCCTCTGTCATGACCATCTTGACCCATTTTAGCAACTAAAATTCTAGGTCTTCTGCCCTCTTTTTGTTCAAATTCATCTGCTAATTTTCTTACTCTATCAATAATTTCATTGTCAGAATACTCAGCACTATATACACCACTAATAGAACGAATCACAGCTTGATGTCTCCCTTTTACTTTTTCAATTGCATAAGAAATTTCACCTAAGCTAGCTCTTTCTCTGGCTGCATCAATTGCAAGAGAAAGTAAATTACCTTCACCTGTTTCTGCACATTTAGTAATTGCTTCGAGAGCTTCTTGTACTTTGGCATTATTTCTATTAGCTTTTAATTCATTTAATCTCTTAATTTGTTGTTCTCTAACGGCAGTATTATCGACCTCTAAAATATCAATTGGGTCCTCGTGGTCTAATTTATATTTATTTACACCGATAATAGCTTCTTTGCCAGAATCAATTCTTGCTTGGCGTCTTGCCGATGCTTCTTCTATTCTCATTTTTGGAACGCCAGTTTCTATTGCTTTAGCCATTCCACCTAATGACTCAACTTCTTCTATATGTTCCCATGCTTTATGCATTATGGCATTAGTTAAAGCTTCTACATAATATGACCCACCCCATGGATCTATTACATTACAAATTCCTGTCTCTTCTTGCAAGAATAATTGAGTATTACGAGCAATACGAGCTGAGAAATCAGTAGGAAGTGCAATAGCTTCATCTAATGCATTAGTATGAAGTGATTGAGTATGACCAAGAGCAGCACCCATAGCTTCAATAGCAGTTCTTGATACGTTTACAAATGGATCTTGTTCTGTTAAGCTCCAGCCAGAAGTTTGGCTGTGAGTTCTTAAAGCTAAAGATTTTGGATTTTTAGCTCCTAAGCCTTTCATTAGCTTAGCCCAAAGCATCCTTGCAGCTCTCATTTTAGCAATTTCCATAAAGTAATTTTTGCCAATTGCCCAGAAGAATGACAATCTAGGAGCAAAATCATCTATATGCAAACCAGCTTTAATACCAGAACGAACATAATCAAGACCGTCAGCTAAAGTATATGCCATTTCAATATCAGCAGTTGCACCTGCTTCTTGCATATGATAACCAGATATTGAAATACTATTAAATTTAGGCATATTTTTAGAAGTGTATTCAAAAATATCAGAAATTATTTTCATTGAAATTTCTGGTGGATAAATATAGGTATTACGCACCATATATTCTTTTAAAATGTCATTCTGAATTGTACCAGATAGCAATTCTTGAGCTACGCCTTGTTCTTCTGCTGCAATAATATAAAAAGCAAGTACAGGTAGAACAGCTCCATTCATAGTCATTGATACAGACATTTTGTCTAATGGGATTTTGTCGAAGAGAATTTTCATATCGAGGATTGAATCTACTGCTACACCAGCTTTTCCGACATCGCCGACTACTCGCTCGTGATCTGAATCATAACCTCTATGAGTAGCTAAATCAAATGCTACTGATAATCCTTTTTGACCTGCTGCTAAATTTCTTCTATAAAATGCATTTGATTCCTCAGCAGTAGAGAAACCTGCATATTGTCTAATCGTCCAAGGACGAGTTACATACATAGTAGGATAAGGACCCCTTAAATTAGGTGCAATACCTGCTGTATAACCTAAATGTTCATAATTTTGATATTCTTCGTCATAATTAATAGGTGAAATATCAATATTTTCCATTGATTTTTCTACTAATTTATCGAACTTCATACCGGTATTTTTTTCGATATTATTTTTCCATTCTTCGAAACTTGTTTTATGATATTCAGGTGTAAAATCTATTTTATTAAATTCAGGATATTTCATTATTTTATTGTCTCCATTTATTAATTTATTTATTATTAAAAAATTAAGCTATACCGAGTTTAGTTTGAATTAAACTTAGAATATCATATATATTTGATTTAATATGTATAAATTCATCAACACCTGCTTGCTTAAATTGTTCGATATAATCAGTCGGATATCCAGCTAATATTATGTATTTATCAGGATTCTTAGTTTTTATTTCTTTTGCTAATGTTGGTACAATTTCTGGATAAGTATCATCAGTAGAGCAAATTACAATTACTTTCGAATCGCTTTCAAGAGCTGCTTTTGCTGCTTCTTCAGGAGTATTAAACCCATTGTTATAAATAATATCAAATCCGGCAGTAGTAAAGAAATCAGAGCTAAAATCTGCTCGCGGTTTGAATTGTTTCAATGGACCCATATTTGCTAAAAATATCTCTGGAGCTTTTCCATTTTTCTCTTTAGCAAGTTTTGTATTATTTCTAATTATTTCAAAAGGTTCTGCTAATCTTGTAGTATCAATTTTTTCAGCTTTTATGCCACTAAAATTGCAGAATAAATTTACAGCATCCATCACAAAACCACCTTTAGCAAATGCATCTGCCATATCGGTGATTGACTTAGCCATATCTTTTTTATCTACATTTGCAAAGATTTCTTCGTTTTTAACATATTTTTCTTTGATATGATCGAAAAATTCTTGTTGATCTTCATTTATTACATCTACTTCTTTTTCATTAGTATTTGGATATTTATTTATACCAATTAAAACATCTTTACGAGTTTGTAAATTCTTAACTCTTTGGTTTTTAATTTCTTTTACCATTTTTTGGATGTTTCCAGCAAGAATTTCTTTTTCCATTCCGCCATTGGCTTCAATTTCTTGGAACAATTTAAAAGCTCTATTTGCAATTTCAGCAGTAATATTTTCAATATACCAAGAACCGCCAGCAGGGTCTATTGTGTCTAATAAATTACATTCTTCTTTTAAGAATAATGAAGTATTTCTTGCAATCCTGCGTGAGAAATCTTTAGGTTCTCCAAATAAACTATCAAATGGAGTAACAGTTATGCTATCAGCTCCTGAAATTACAGCAGCTAAAGATTCGTTAGTTACTCTTAACATATTAACATATTGGTCTAATTCTGCTTTATTTATTTTTGCAGTTCTAGCATGCATAAATATTTTTTGACCACATTCATCAGCGCCAAATTCTTTACTAATGAACGCCCATAGCATTCTAAGAGCTCTCATTTTAGAAATTTCCATAAAATGATTTGAGCTTACGCTTACTGTGAAAGCTACTCTCTTAGCAATATCTTTAATCTCAACTCCATTTGCGCTAATTCCTCTGAGATAATCAGCAGCAGTAGCTAAAGCAAAAGCAACTTCTTGTACAGCATTTGCTCCACCATCATTATAAATAGAAACATCAATTTCAATTGCTTTTAAAGGAGAATTATTTTCTGTTAAGTGTTTTATTATCTCTGCAGCCCATTTATAATATGTTTCGGATTTCATATTAATTTCACCATAACGAACTAAATTCCCTAATGGATCAATTTTGAAAATTCCTTTTATATCGCTTAATTTAATATTATTTTGCTTTAAGTAAGCTAGAAATAGACTATAAAAAATTGCAGGATATTTATTTGATTTAATATGCAAGAAATTTTTTGTAATATCAATTCCATCGAATGCTTTTGATAGACGTTTTAGGTCAAATACTGCAGTCGAAGGACAAAATTTATCTGATTTACCCTGAATTAATTGGTCAATGACTTGTTCATTTATTTTTAATGAAATTGCATTTTGACCTCTTTTTAAATCATTTTGTAATGTTGCATTAAATTGACCTGGACAAGAATTGTTGATTTCTTGTTCAATTAACCATGCATCCTTTTTGTAACCATCGGCTTTAGTTCCTCTTACATAAGGAAATTCGCCTGGGAAGTTATTTTTTAGATGTGGTAAGTTTTCTGCATCTTCTTTCCTATAAATAGGTTTTAATGTGATGCCTTCATAAGTTTTTGTTGAAATTTTCTCCAGTGGCTTCCCTTTTAATGAAGCTTCAGCTACGACTGTCCACTCTTCATAGGAATTTGGAGGAAATTCTTCTAATAATCTTTTTGATTGTTCCATAGACATATTTTGCCCAATTTGTTAATGGATATATTATTTATATTTTTTACATTTAAAATAAACTCAAAATTACGGAATTATAGTGTTTAAAACAATTATTTTTATTTATTTGATGTTTTTTTTATTATTTTATTTATATTTATTCATTTTTTATTTGGATTAGCAGGAAACCAACCTTTTTCAACTCTCTTTGTTTGTTCAAAAATTTCGAGAATGCTCCAAAAGGACGAAAAAAATATTAATCCTATTATTATTCCTATATAATTTAATTCACTCATTTTATCTTTTTAATTTTTAACAATATTTTTTAATATAAAAAAGCCCGCTATTTCATGCAAATAGCGGGTTATATATTTTTTAATATAATAAAATCATTTTATTATAGATTTTAATCATCTGTGTCTGAACTAGTATGAGTAGACATCAAATTCCCAGAACTATTGAATTCCAATTCTATTAATTTATTATTATATTTTATTTCAATTTCCTGTGAATTTCTATCTAATTCCCAAGATTTAATTTTACAATTTGGATAATCTTTTTTTAGTAATTCCAATATTTTTGGTTGAAATACACTTAAAGGGAAATCTTGATATTTCCTTGCTTTTATTTCCACAATCTTTAATTCTGAATTAAATTCTAACTTCATTTTGTTGCTTAATTTTACAGTGTATTCAGCTTTATTATCATCAATGTCTTTTTCAATTCGTAATATTTTTTCGCTAGGAAAGTGCTTTTTTACATATTCTGTAATTTCAATAGGATAAGATTTCTTTGGTAATAAATCATCAGCAATACCATTATTAACCATAAAAGCTAATAAAGCAATAATAAACATTAATTTTTTCATTTTAATTCCAATTTTTAGTTAAACAATTATTAAAAGTTGACTTTGATTAATAAAAAATATTGTATATCAAAATATTTTTCTTCTAAAGTGACAATAAGGCTTTGTGCCTTTTTTTGTATAATAATCTTGATGATAATTCTCTGCTGGGAAAAACACAGTAGTTTGTATCAACTTTGTTGCTATTTTATAATTTTTTTCATTTAAATATTTAATTATATTCTCCGAAATTTCTTTTTGTGAATTATCATTATAAAAAATAACAGAAAGATATTGTTCGCCGATATCAGGACCTTGACCATTTGTTTGAGTAGCATCATGTATTTCGAAAAAATACTCCACTACTTGCTTATAATTGATTATTGTTTTGTCAAAAATCACTTCAATAGCTTCGTAATGCCCTGTATTTCCTATGCAAATTTCCTCATAAGTAGGATTAATTGTGTGCCCTCCGG
>ENA-UOOK01006334-UOOK01006334.1-fermentation-metagenome-genome-assembly--contig:-NODE-6334-length-11392-cov-4.773750_pt1 | contig 11392 bp, 20 predicted proteins | sample MGYA00245777_ERZ724023 | MGnify/ENA primary metagenome ERZ724023 (study PRJEB28704, sample SAMN03018312) | fermentation metagenome | biome: anthropogenic terrestrial biome; feature: soil; material... | reverse complement strand
ATGAATATGCCAAACGCCTTTCACGCTTTTGCAGCCTGCAGATAACGGAGGTCGGCGATGAACAGGCGCCGGTCAGCCTGAGCGCCGCGCAGGAAGAGCAGGTGAAGAAAAAGGAAGCGGCCAGGGTTATCGCCAGGCTGAAAGAGAGCGCTTTCCTGATCGCGCTGGACGCAAGAGGGGAGAAAATGAGTTCCGAAGGGTTTGCTTCAGCTCTGGAGGCATGCTTTACCGGCGGAAAATCCGACATCACTTTTGTTATAGGGGGCTCTCTGGGTCTGGACGCGGAGCTTATCAAAAAAGCGGACCGGGTGTTGTCCCTGTCCGACATGACATTCCCTCACCGCCTGGCCCGGCTGATTCTGCTGGAGCAGCTGTTCCGCGCCTTCAAAATAATCAACGGCGAGGCATATCACAAGTAACTGCTCAAGAATAAAGCATAATTGTTTTTGTTCTTGAAAGGTCACAAATTATATGATAGTAAGCAAAGCATTAGAAGAATAATAAGTCAAGAAAAGTTGGCATTCTTAAATTCTTTACATAATCATTTGTGAAATTGATATGTTGGTTATACCTGTGTTATGGTTTTACTGTAACTGGTTCCATTAATAAAATATCATTTTACAAGCATGGACAGAACAATACCAACGATATTGTTCGTTCAAATTAAGATGTGAAGAAAGGATGAAAATAGTAATGGCAGCAAAATCACATAGAGGCAAGACATTATGGAAATTACCATCACGCGGAAGAGGCACCTGTCCGATATGCAAGGCTACAAGAATAAAAGTTTTGTATGAAATAGTTACAGATGATGGTAATAAATTAAAGGTTTGTAAGAGATGTCAGAATAAAAAGGGAAGAACATAAATGGGGTTGACAATTTTTAGTAAAAACATATTAAGCAGTGAATGACCTTTATTTCAAATATCTCATGACATTATTAAGTTTTTTTATGATATAATAAGAGCAAGAAGGTGATTTTATGAAAAAGTATAACCTTACTATTTTAATTGAAAAAGATGAAGATGGAATATATGTTGGTTCTGTTCCAGCGCTGAAAGGATGCCATACTCAGGCGAAAACAGTTGAAGAATTGCTTCCGAGAATTAAAGAGGCAATCGAATTATGTCTGGAAGCAAAAAATGATGAATTCTTCCAGAATGAATTCGTAGGAGTACAGCAAATTGAGGTTGTTGTATGAGCAAGTTGACTATTATCTCTTCCAAGGGCATGGTGAAAGTATTGGAAAGTCTCGGATTTACTGAGATTCGCCAGAAAGGAAGCCATAAAGGTTTTAAACATAAGGATGGAAGGACTACGGTGGTTCCTTTTCACGGAGAAGATTTGGGAAGGGGCCTTATTAGAAAAGTATTGAAAGATATAGAAATATCGCCTGATGAATATGAAGAATTGCTGAAACAGATCTAGGACCTCAATAAGAGGCCTTTTTGTTTCAACAAATTGAACGAATTTCGATTTTATAATGGTTTAGTTGTTGGGTGATATGGTGAGGCGTATCACAAGTGCGTTATAATGTTATGCAGTGAATATTATGAGGTTGGCTTATGATATAATAATGTTGAGGTGAGTTTAATGAATACGGCGAAAAAAATTCTTTTTAAATTAATTGAAGAAGTACCCGAAAGCCAGATTCCAGAAATAATAGATTTTATTTCTTTTTTAAAGAACAAAAAAAATAATGAGGCTTTTAAAGATTTGATATCAGTAAGTGAAAGCAGCCTTGATTTCTGGAATAACGGGATTGATGATGAGGTATGGAATAATGTATAAGCAAGGGGATATTTTACTGATTCCAATACCTTTTAGTGATTTATCATCTAATAAAAAGCGTCCTGTTCTAGTTTTATCAAATAATGATTACAATAATAAAACGGAAGATATTATTGTTGCTGCTATTACTTCAAATTTGGCTGAAAAAGACTATATTGTTATGAGCAAGTTTGGAGTGGTTAAAAACCATATATTGGATGGCGTGCGGAAAAAGCTTTATGAGTTAATTCTGAAGGGGTAAGAAGGAACGGATGTTATGGATATCAGGAATGTGGGGAAAAGAGGGATCCTTTTTACCTTCTATGATTTGGGAATAGCTACTAACGTCTATATAATAAGGGGCGAAAAACGGTTCTATGTTATTGATACATACCTTGGCCCCGAGGTGATGCGGCAGGTAAATCAATATATTATAAAGGAATATGACGGAATGGGGGAAAACGGCGGAGAGGAAGGCTCCGGCGGAATGCAGGGAACCGGCGGGCGCGCTGTTATAGTGGTTAACACCCACAGCCATTGGGATCACATCTGGGGAAACAGCCTTTATTCTTCCGGCCTTATTATTTCCCATTCAAAATGCAGGGAACATATCAGGGAACAGGGCCTTCATGAGCTTGAAAAATACGGGAAATATCAAAGGGGAGAGGTGGTCATAACTCTTCCCAACTTGACATTTACGGATGAAATGCTGTTTGAGGATGACGGCATACTGCTTTACTATACTCCGGGACACACAGACGACGGGCTGTCGGTGCTGGAAACGCGCGACAGGGTGCTCTTTGCCGGCGATAATCTGGAGCGTCCGGTTCCAAGCCTGTCGTCCAGGGATCTGAATGGCTATGCCAGAACGCTGGAGGAGTATCTCCGACTGGATTTTCAGGCCGTTATCGGCGGCCATACCGGTATCGAGGGCAAATCCCTGGTTACGGATAACCTGAATTATATAAAGAAGGTTTTGTCGGGCGATTGCGCGGAATTTGAAACGGGCGCGTACGCGGAAAACCACAGGGCGAATATGGATTGGCTCCGTTCCGGACAGTAACTCGCGCCTCAAGAAGAGCAACGGTATGATAATTGATCTCCGAATTCGATAAATAACTGATAAAAACAGCGGATATGGGCATCATATAAATAAATTTCCAAAATAAAGCTGTGAGGTATTTATATGAAACGATTATTGTTCATATTTGGTGTTTTTTTATTGTTCGCAGCAGCCGGCTGCGCTTCGGCCAAAGATTCACGGGATCTGCGGCTGCAGGAGTATGAAATGACGGGAAATCCGCGGGAAGGGCAGGGACAGCCGATGGGCGCCGGTTCATATACCGGCCCTACAGGCCAGTCCCAATGGCCGGGGGATACGGTTGATAATTTCGCCGGGAACGGGACAGGCGTAACTGGCGGGGCGGCCGTAGGTTATGACCCGGGAATCGGCGTTGACGGAAACAGTCCTTCCGGCAATAATGCAACGGCGCCAAACGGCCCGTCGGGTAATGCCGTAAATGCCGGAGCCGAGGATATTGCGGCCGGGAACAGTATTGTGCTGCTGAATATTAAAAATCCGGTCAGCCGCGGCGGGACGGGATTTCTTTCGATACAGGGAAAGCCGGGGAACGGCTATACGATATCGGCCGTGTACAAAAAAGCCGGGAAAACCTTTACGTCCGCTGTTGATAAAACCGCGGGAAACGACGGAATCGTTAGCTGGGTATGGAATGTAAGCGGCGATACGGAGCCCGGGATCTATAACGTTACTGTCACGGGCGGAGGGGATGTGCTTACGACTGTGTACACCGTTGAGTGAAACGGGAAAGCTGACAGATAGAAAGCATATGCCGATTGGCAGAAGATGTGCCGCCGGGCAAAAGCTGTCCGCCGGGCAGGACAATCACGGCATGATCGACGTGAACATAATGAAACTGTAAGCAGGAGTGGCAATGAGCAGAATGATGGCTCCCGTAAACCCTGGAAAACTGAAAATGGATTTCGCGACCACGCTGGCCGCCCTTGTCGCGCTGGCGGCATTTATAATAACGGCCCGCATATTGTTTATCCGGCCGATTACCGGTGTGGCCGACAACGGCGATTTCACCAGGGTAATGAATTCAACGGGGCTTTACTATATTTCGGATAACCCTGAGGACAAGTATTTCGGCTTTGTAAATAGATTATACGGTGCGGGCTATGCGATTCCCTTCGGCGGCGGGTATATTTCAACCCAACTGCCTCTTGTGATGCTTGCCGTATCGGCCTGCAAGGCAATGACGGGCGGGGGCTATTTCGACATTAGATTCCTGTCGGCGATTTATTTGCTTATTTTTATCGTGGCAATTTTTTTTACCGTGAGACAAACTGTAAAAAGAATGGGCATCGCAGGCGTGATTCCGGCCCTGCTTATTATTCCCATCTTTTGCGATACAGGCTATATATCCTATTTTAACTCATTATATGGAGAACCCGTTACTTATGTTTCTCTGCTGCTTATGACATTCCATTTTTCATCTAAACATGGTGTAAACCAAATTACTCCTTCTATTGCATGTTTTTGAATTGTTTTAAACCCTACCGATTCAACTTCTCTTTGCAATTCTAATGGAGTATGGAAATACGATTGTGCAATAATAAATGGATATTCTTTAGGTCTATTATGTATGCCTGATGATAATTCATTTTCAATCATATTAATATATATATCATCATCTAAAAAGTTATTATCTTGTCCATAGGTTGATAATGCCCAAGTTGTAGAACTGTATTTAGAAATTCCAACCGTAAATAACAGACCATCTTTCTTTAAAACTCTTTTAGCTTCGTTCAAAACCTTTAATCGGTCATTTCTATCTTGCAGATGATACAACGGACCCATAAGTAAAACCATATCTGCACTCTCATCAGGTCTATTAACATTTCTTGCGTCACATGCTTCCGCAACAAAATTATTATTTTCACTTTGATTATTAACAGCATATTCAACCGCCGATGGTGCTAATTCTAAAAGGTGTACATCGTTTCCTAACTTTGTAAGCCAGGATGAATATATTCCAATACCTCCGCCAATATCATAAATTGTATTATTAGGCTTGGTGATATATTTTCTCAATATCTCCTTAGTCCTATACAACTCAACTTTTCCAAGTCCCTTTTCTAATCTTCCTTTTTCGGCGCCGGCGTTATAAAATTCAAAGACTTCATAAATATTTTCCATATGTGCAAATGTACCTCCCGTATTTTCCGCTTTATCCAATTCATACCTTTACTCACTACTATTTATAGTTTACTGTGATTCAAGCTGGAAATGCTCTGCCAATCTACTCATGGTTTCAAACCGTGTATCTATTGTAGTGTCTTCTCGGATTATCGTAAAAAAACCGCTGTTTAAAAATTCGTTGTAGCGTTCCTTGCTATTAATTCTTGCTAAGCATTCTTTAAAGTTATCCATAGTTTTTTCTGGGTTATCCGCAAGCTGTATTTGCTCCAACAAAAATTGTTTTTCATCATCATCCCTGTCAAAAAAACTATCTATCGACATCGATTGCGGAGAAAGCATGATGGCAACATGGTGATAATCGGATATTTCACGCAGCACATCCAATGATATGTTGGTATCTACAATTGCCTTTTGACCTTCAGGTATGCGAAGTAGTTCAGCAATTTCAATTTGCGTGGCTTCCCGTGAACAACCATCTATCCATCTCTCATATTCGTATGGTGTACGATTTATAAACTCTTGCCAGTCCTTCTTTGTTTGAAAATATCCGATATTAGGCTGAAATTCAGGCGTAGCGAATTTATCACAGCTCTTGGCATGATAGTTTTCACAGCAGTGAACCATGTCGTATTTTTCGGCAAGCATAGCAACCATGGTGGATTTTCCCGCATACGCAGTTCCGTTAATAAAATATATATTTCGTAAATAATAACGCAATATGTTACTTTCGATTTCAATCTTCATCTTTGTATAACCTCAACGATTATTATATATTATTACTTCTATATTCCTAACCCAAAAGTCTCAGGCGGAATATGAACTCCAACCATTTCACCAAAAGCAAGCGCCCATTTGGCAAAGTTATAGGAAACAGATGTTACGATATTATCGGAGATAATAAACCCTTCTTTAATAGGAGATTTAAGATTATCATCCCATCCTACCATACCGGCTAAATCATTTTCAGTAAAACCTTCCTCAAATAAATCGTCCTTGTTAATCCCTGCCATAAAGATTTTACCTTTTAACATTCCCGCTTTTAAAAGTAGGATTGGAGCAATCGATATAGCTCCAATTTTCATCATAGGATTATCAAACTTCTGTATGAAGGTTAGTATGCTTTCATCATTGATTGTTTCTCTAATATCAGCAGCTCCTGTCAACAGTAGGCTGTCAAATTCCTCAATAACTAATTCATCTATGGTTTTATCGGGTAAAATGGCCAGACCTTCTTCGCTACGCACAGGGGTTAATGATTTTGCAAACACTGTTATCGGCTTTTCAGCTATAGCAAGCATTTCAAGTGCCACGCTAAATTCAAAATTACAAAATTGATTATAAATTAGTACTGCAGTACTTTTCATATACAAGTCTCCCTTATATTATTTTCTATAATCCTTTCTGATAAATGGTTCTTTAATACTTTCGGAAATGAGTAATTTGTATTTCTGTGGATGCCGGTATGCATTTCCATGTACTTCACGGCTTCTATACTCTCTTATTTCATTAATGGGAAAGTCAGCTATATAAACCCCTTCTCGTTCACCGGTTTCAATTACAAGAGTATCTCTTGAGCCAAATTCAGATGTACTGTAGGCAATCCCGTCAAAGGCTGTGGAATGACCGTTGCAGTCAGGTTTTCCTTTTGGATAATTGACAGTTACAATGCCAACCATATTCTCATAAGCTCTCGCCCGTAACTGTGATATGCGATTTATCTCCATCGGGCAAGCATTTGGTACTAAAATAATCTCAGCACCTTTTAACATAAGAATTCTGGCACTTTCCGGAAATTCCCTGTCATAGCAAATCATAGCCCCAATTTTTACATAACCTTGCTCAGTATCCAAATCAGCAACATAAAAATCATTACCAGACATCAATGTGCATTCATCATCAAAATCACAGGTGTGTACCTTTGCATATGTAAGTATATTGTTTCCAAAACGATCAAACAAGCACATGGTGTTCCTTGGTAAGGGATCGTACTTTTCAAGGAAGGTTATTCCTATAGCCACATTAAGTTCTCTTGCAATTTTACCAAATGAATTAACAAATGCACTATTAACAGATACAGCATTTTCTTTCAATTCTTCAATATCTTCAGGTATATTATAGCCAATGCTCCTCATTTCTGGAAACAACGCAATGTCTGCACCCATTTCTTTGGATTTTCTGCAATATTTCAATCCTTTTTGCAGGTTGCCATCTAAAGTATTTTCAGGCATAAGCTGCAATAAAGCTACTTTCAAATTATTCATGTTTCAAACCAACCTTTTTAAGTTGCAATTTATTTATTACTATATTGTCTTTTTGCATAATTGGCATATAACTCCCATTCCTTAACAGATAATCCTATTACATCATTTTCATTCTGTTGCAAATGATATTTAGGTGTAATCAAAGTAAAAAATAAGTCAAAAAATATTGCTTCAATGTCCTGCATGTTAATATTTCTCCCATAATCAGTCTAAAGTATTTTATTCACCTGTATAAATTGGAGTTTGTTTATCCTAAATTCTTTGTATTTTCAACGTAGATAGATACTTCACCACAGTTTGGACAAATGGCTACTTTTGGTTTTCCTATTCTATTGGCGAATAAACGCTTATCGTCTGTTGCCATTACTATACCATAGCCAGCACCTTCAATTTTTATTGTACAATTTTCAATCATTTCGGTTTCACACCTTATACACTTTCTCATACATATACCTCCGTTAAATTCCTGTTTATCGCTATGATAATGCAATTGTTAGTCCGTAATTTTTGACTGTTGAACATAATTATACTGATGCGACAAAATATGTAAAGAATATGTCGTACTATTATTTTTTGTTTGTTAGCTACAAATTGAAATTTTATCGCTCTGACATATATTTTTCAATTTCCTCCGCGGTTAGCTTTTTTACAACAGTATGCGAGAACTCCCTATATTCATTATTCTGAAATACAGGCTGCATTAATTCACAAGATTTATCTTTGTTTTTCTTTAGAAACAAGTGCAAATCATTAACATCTGCAAATATCTTATATGTAATACGACTATTTTTATTTTTTATCTCATAAATGCCACAACTTTTTTTCATTGTATAATCAGCAGTCCGCAAATATAGCTTTGCAATTTCTAATGATTTAAATGGAAAATTCCATCTTTGTAATCCTCTTTTCTCATCGCATTCAATACAAATACACCGTCCACACGTTCCGCAAATATATTGAGTGTGGCTTTTTAAACACTCCAGAGGATTGAGAAGTGGTGTTATTCTACTTTTCTTGCTATAGCATTCTTCACATATATTCATACGCTCACCCCTATAAATTCTTTTTCCATCATGCTCAGCCGTAAGTTGGAACTATAACTTTTTGCATTCTTCCTTTTTCAAATTGAAATTTGTTATTCTATATATTTTAATATTTCATCAAAGCTATTAATATGATAATCTGCGTACAATTTAATCTTTTCAATTTTATCTGGTGATTTACGCTCCAAGTACTCTGTAAATACTGTTTTCATTCCTGCTCTTTTTGCTCCATACAGTTCATCTGAACCACCATCACCAATAAAGATACTTTCTTCTGGCTTAACACCCAGCATATCCATTGCCAGCTTATAAATTTCCGGCTCTGGTTTCAATATGCCAACATTACATGAAAATATGGCTACATCGAAAAACTCTGATAAGGGAGACTTGTCCCAATGTTTTGAATCAATCATATCTGCATTGCTAATAAGTCCGATTTTAATCCCCTTATCATCCACTTTTCTAAGAGTATCAACAATTTTATTATCAATTGTTAATAATGCTCTTTTCATTCTCTCTTCACGTATTTGAAATATTTCTTGTTTCTGAATCTCATTCAAATCATATGGCATAATATCAACAATTCTATCAATTATTTCTTTTTCTGTTTTCACCCTTCCCAGCGCTCTTTCATGATATAGAATATTATCCTCGGCATATTCTTCCCATTCCATTGCAGATATACCGACAATATCATATTCATTTATATCTGAATATCTTGGGTAAATTAGTGTAAAAAATAAATCGAAAAATACTGCTTTTGTCATATTTTCCTATGAATTGGAACTTATCAGCTTTCCTGGCATTGGAATATAATATCAACTTAGAATTCATTAATAATAGCGTACTCTCGCAGTCTTTTTAACAACATTGTGAAATTAGCATCGTCGATCGGCATAGATAAAATGTGAAGTTCTGTCCCATAATGCTCAGAAGAAAATCCATTTTCAAAAAATATAGAAAAGAAAGGTGTCATTTTATTGTATATCGCTATATCTGGCGGCTTTACCGTTATGAAATGCAGGGATCATTTCTTCCAACAAAGCTTTCCCTTCTAAAAGGTACATTAAGGTACATTTAATGGAATTTCATCATCATCGCCCTCTTCGAAATCAACTCCAACCCATCCCTCTAGTGAATATACGTCATTTACAGAAATCAGCGAGTATGATTCGTCTTCTTTCAGTTCATCCAGGACCTCTTCGACAGGCCTATGAAGCTGGCGCTCCATATCGTCCAGCCCAGCAACTATTTTCATTACTTTGCCATCTACCACAGCCTTTCTTATGTCATCCTTGAGACCTTCAGGATGTATCAAGGAACAGATTCGGGGGAGCGAATCCCATACCCAGCTATAGTCTACTTCGAGCTTCCCGTTGAAAAGCTCTTTAAAATAAAAAACAAGCGGGTCTCTTTTCGTTATTTTGAAAATATCAGTATTCGAAAATATCAGAAAAAAGCAAAAGGATTGGGGGCACCCGGGTCATTATAGATTTCACAATCTTCCAACCAGCAATCCATATTATCTCTTATTGTTTCAATTAGTTCTCTATAGCCTGATTCATCAATATTACCCCGTTGCAGCATGCTACTGTAAAACTTTTTTATACTTGCTGCAGTGCTTTTAATTGTACCGGGAGTAGACCACATACACTTGCGAATAAAAAAATACCCCAGGAAATCGTCTATCATAACGGAATTTGCACCACATGCCATCTCCATAGGTTCTTCCCTCAAGAGATATGCATTGATGTAGAAGTCGGCATTTCGGCAATGCCTATTAACCGTCTTTTCGTTTAATCCTGCATTAGACAGATCGTCCCTGAACTCATCCAGATAAGCTGCATTTCTCATGCGAATTTCATCGCATTTTTGTTCGTATTCTTCGTATGTCATACACTTTCATCTCCATTCTATTTTGAACGCAAAGCTTTGCGAGCAGATTAACTTATTTGGCGCCCTCATCCATTGCCTTTTCTTTCAGACTATACAACAGTTCCTATTTACCTCCAAGTTTCTTTATTGTATCCATATCAAGCTCCTGAATTGCTTTCAACTGACTCGATTATAATAGCATTATAACTCTTCATATTAGCCAAAACCAACAATTAATTTAACATCGCATAGTCCCCGGCATTTCCGCTTTTATCTATCCATTTTAATCTCTGTCTTATCCAAGATGCTCCATCCCCAGAAATATAGATAGTTTCTATTTTATCTTCATCATATTGATCTGAGATATCGGCGATATCCTTACCCTCTGATAAGAAACTTTTAATTCTTTCCTCAGTTATTGTGAGACAAAATATTTCAGTTGCGCTATTGACATATAAGGTCTATTGCAATAAACTAAAGACGAGGTTTATCGCGATAGACTCAAGGAGGTTATAATACATGGAAAAATATAAGCTGTTTGATGCGGAGTATAAATTTGTGAGTATTATCTGGGACAACGAGCCCATCAATTCAACAGAGCTTGTACGGCTTTGTACAGACAAACTCGGATGGAAGAAATCCACCACCTACACGGTTTTAAAAAAGCTCTCTGATCGCGGTATCCTGCAAAATAAGGATGCGGTTGTGACCGCACTTATCAAATGCGAGGATGTGCAAAAGTACGAGAGTAATGCAGTGGTGGAAAAATCCTTTGACGGTTCTCTCCCGAAATTCCTAACTTCTTTTCTTGGTGAAAGAAAAATCACCGAACAGGAAGCTGAGGAACTGAAGCAGATTATTGAGGAGGCGGTAAAATGAGTACCTTGTTAGGACTGTTTACAACCATTCTGAACATGAGCATCACTGCATCCTATGTGGCTGTCGGCATAATTCTTGTCCGCCTGCTTTTAAGAAAAGCTCCAAAGATCTTCTCTTATGCCTTATGGGGTGTGGTGCTGTTTCGGCTCATCTGCCCCTTATCTTTCACTTCCGCCTTTAGTTTTTTGGGACTGCTGAATATTGACTCGCAGAACAATGCGGGTGTTTTGGAATATGTGTCCAATGATATTGGTTTTATGCAAGAACCTACTGTCCAATCCGACATAGGCAGCATAGACAGCGCAGTGAACCCATCCTTGCCTCAGACTACACCAATT
>ENA-UOOK01006331-UOOK01006331.1-fermentation-metagenome-genome-assembly--contig:-NODE-6331-length-11400-cov-3.728691_pt1 | contig 11400 bp, 11 predicted proteins | sample MGYA00245777_ERZ724023 | MGnify/ENA primary metagenome ERZ724023 (study PRJEB28704, sample SAMN03018312) | fermentation metagenome | biome: anthropogenic terrestrial biome; feature: soil; material... | reverse complement strand
ACGCTTCGATCATTTGATACTGGATAGTTGTCTTACCGACACGCCTTGTGCCGGTGAGAACAACAGTACGACGGATGTCTGTTTGGTTTATCCTTTTCATTGCCTCATAAAAAGCAAATCTTTTATATGTTTTTGACAGCTTGGGGTTGACCAGTCCCGTTTTCCACCACGGGTTATATGCTGTCAGAACCTTAAGGATGCCTTCCTTGCTTGTAACGCTTGGGTCCATAAGGGAATTTTTCGGTTGTAGAAAAATTCCCTTACCTAAGCGGTGTTTCAACGAGGCTGGAGATATGCTCACCGCCTGAACGCCAAATCGGTATCCGCCACCTGTAGAAGTATCGGAGTCAAAACCGTTTTTGTCTAAAGTTAAGGGTTTCAAAAAGTCACCTGTCCAAAATCAAGGTTTTTAAAAACTCTTGCTGTCCATTCTATAGGGTACATTTTAAAAAATTCTTCGTAAGAACGCCGAAAGCCCTTGCAGCGCAAGGGTTTTCAGGCAAATTGTGGCGGAGAGTTAGGGATTTGAACCCTAGGTACACTTACATGCACACTGGTTTTCGAGACCAGCTCCTTCAACCGCTCGGACAACTCTCCAAATGAAGCTGTTTAAAGACTGAAGATTTTTCAGCTTTAGCGAAGCAAACTTATTATAATGCATTTCTGGCCGTTTATCAATCATCCAAATTTGACATCTTCGATTCGTAATTTAGTGCCGGAGCGGTGTTAAAGTGCAGAAGCGGCGCACTTTAACTCGCTTTACAGGCGCATACACTTTCCGCTTACCGCAGCCTTTTAAAAAAATCTGTCAGGGGTTTCTGGCAGGAATCCTCCATAATTCCGGCGTACAGAGCGGGGGTATGGTTGAAGCAATTCTTTTTGAATAGATCCACGACTGAACCGCAGGCCCCTCCTTTAGGATCGTACGCACCAAAATATACGGATTTAAGGCGCGCGTTGACAATGGCGCCCGCACACATGGGGCAGGGTTCCAGTGTAACATACAGCTCGCAGTCGTCAAGCCGCCAGGAACCAAGCCTAAGGCAGGCCTCCTGAATGGCCAGAAGCTCTGCATGGGCTGTGGCCAGCTGGTTGGTCTCCCGCAGGTTATGGGCGCGGGAAAGGATAGTCCCGCCCCTTGCAATGACCGCGCCCACCGGAACCTCACCTTTTTCAAAGGCCTTCCACGCCTCTTGAATCGCTTCTTCCATATAGGGATTTATCATAAAAGCGGCTACCTCCACGAACTTTCCTTTATTTTATCAATATTTTGCCCAGTCTGAAAGCTTGTTTTTCTGTCCCAAGTTTTTTGCATTGAAGCAACGTGCTGTTCATAAACTTAACCATGGTTAAGAGATACAATGGCATTGGCCAATTTCAAAGGAAAAAACTGAATAGCGTCATCAAGAGAAATCGGCGGATCACCATGAGATATGGGAAAGTAAGCCGATTTACACGCATAAGAAGGAAAATCGGCGATTTTATTCTTCTGATACTTCCAATCCTCTTCCTTTTTATCATCATTCCGCCTCCCGGGCAGGAAACGATCCGGGAAGAAAAGCCGCAAGAAGAAAAAGCCCTGCCCCAATATAGCGAAACGAATATCAGAGTATACAACGTTTCCGAGGCACTGGTGACTGAATACCCTCTTGAGGAATATCTCATAGGAGTTGTCGCGGCTGAAATGCCTGCCAGCTTCCATCAGGAAGCCTTAAAGGCTCAGGCTATTGCGGCCAGAACCTTTGCCCTTAGCCGTAAAGAGGGCTTATATGGTTCTTCTGAAAGTCATTTCGGCGCATCTGTGTGTACGGAATCAGGCCACTGCCAGGCCTGGATTTCAAAAGAAAGGTTTTTAGATGGATATGGCGGCGAGGAGGCTTGGGAGAAAATCGAAAAAGCGGTGGTGGATACAAAGGGGATGGTCATGATTTATGCAGGAAAATTAATCAATCCCCTTTACCATTCCAACAGCGGCGGAATAACAGAAGATGTGAACGAGGTGTGGGCCGTGTCGGGCGAGGTCCCTTATTTAACGAGCGTGTACAGCCCGGATGAAAGCCAATATTCCGAATTTGAAAAAAGCGTACGGTTTTCCTTGAATGAGATTAAGGAAAAGGTGAAAAATAAATATCCGGAGGCCGTATTTTCGGACGATGCCCGAAAGGATATTGAAATAATGTCCTATAATGCCAGCGGCCGGGCCGATGAAATTAAGATTGGCTCCATCCGAATATCAGGAACAGAATTTCGTGAGCTGTTGTCATTGAGGTCGACTAATTTGAGCATCAGTTTTCCTGATAAAAACATTGTTGAAATCGTTTCAAAAGGCTTTGGGCACGGTGTGGGCATGAGTCAGTGCGGGGCAGATGCTCTGGCAAAAAAAGGGAGAAGCTGTAGAGAAATATTGGAGTATTATTACACGGGGATCGATGTGGAAGAAGTAGAGAAATGAAGTATAAATCACCTCCTGCTGGCAATAATACTAAACGGAGGTGGAAATTGTGAACAACAAGGGAAGTTTTAAAGACGATAATTCCAATGGAGGAAAATTTAAAGGGTTTTTTAAAGAAAGCGGATTTTATATTGCAATAGTAGTGGGATTGTGTGCTCTGGCGGCAGGTGCGGTATATTTCTCAACAAACCAGATACTTACTGATCCCGATCCGGAAGGACAGCAGGCCGAGGAAAACGGACCTCTTGACGAGGAAAGATATGGCATTTTAGATCCCGACAACTATAAAGAACCGGACCAAAGCTCTATTGTTGACAACGGTTCGGAATTTTCCGAAGAAGGGCCTTATGCAGGCCTGGATGAAGGGCAGCAGGCTTTGGATGGTGAAGATCTGATCACGGATTCGAATGAAGGAACCGGCGGTAATTTGGCACAAAGCGAGGCAGGGGTTCCGAAAACAGCATCAGGGGACGAAGAGAAAGCCCAGAGCGCATCAGGAAATAAGGCTGCTGTCGGTGAAAATGAAGCGACACAGGATGTTGTGCTTGCAGTTGTAAGACCGGCCTTTCAGACTCCCGTCTCAGGAAGCATACAGGCAGAATATTCAATGGACAAGCTGGTATTCTCACCTACCTTTAATGAGTGGCGTACTCACAGCGGTGTGGACATTTCTGCTCCGAGAGGCGAGGTAGTGCGTTCAGTGGGCAACGGAACCGTTGCAGAGATCAAAAATGATCCAAGGTTCGGTTTTACCGTTGTTGTGGACCATAAAAACGGATACAAATCGCTATACGCGAATCTGGCCAGCGACCAGACCATTCAAGTTGGACAGGAAGTAAAAATAGGTGATCCTATTGGAGCAGTGGGAGCTACGGCGATTTTTGAGAGCGCGGAGCCTACACATCTTCACTTTGAGCTTTACAAGGAGAACAAGCTGGTAGATCCCGCGGCATATATTGACCTGCCGAAAAAATAAATAAAAAATTCTAAGAACGCCTAAATGAAGTGCACCCCAAATATCGGAGCAATCTGGCATTTGGAGGTGTACTTTTTTTATGTATTTAATGTGTAAAGTTTTAGCAGGCCTTGTTCGATATTATAAATGAATAGTATCTGCATTTCACTTAAAGACAATTTTGGAATGCAGCAACAGGGTAGAATTTAAAAAAGGTGGTCATATTTGCATGAATCTCTTTAGAAGCAAAGGCAAGGGTCCTGCTAAACCCCAAAAAAAGAATTGGAAAGAAGGCAGGAAAAAAACAAAGCAGAAAGTTGCAGATAACAAAGCTTTATTGAAAGTCAGCTTTTTCGGCAGTATAAGAACAAAGCTTATTGGCGGTTTTGTCATATGCATCCTGCCTATTCTTCTTCTCGGATATTTCTCATACAACAGTGCGTTCAAATCCATCAGAGAGACGGCAGAGCAAACATCCTTCGAGACCTTGAAACAGCTCAGCAGAAACTTAGAAATTTCTATGGAAAACATTGAAGACGCTTCCTATCAGATTTTAAAGGAAGGCTCTATTCAAAACTATGTTTCAACAGAGGGCAAAACGGATTTAGAATTAGTAAAACTTAAAGGAGAAATCAGCAATTTTATTGATAGTTATACATTTATAGTGAATAACATTGAGAGTATTACACTGGTACTGTCTGATAATAAATCCATTTCTTCATCGGGCTATGCCCTGAAAGCAGATGCCTTTCAAAGCCTGCAGAGCAGTGACTTGCTTAATAAGGCCAAGGATCTAAGCGGCCAGGCCTTCTGGGTCGGAATGCATAAAGATCTGGATGCGAAGAGGGTCTCAGATCTTTATAAGTATAATATGTCCTGTGTGAGACTCATCAGGGAGTACTCCTCTTCCGAGGTGAAGTCAACGGGCCTGCTGGTTATTGATATGAAGCCGGAAATGGTATCGGGGATCCTGCAGAAAGTCAACCTGGGCGACAAAAGTGAGCTGCACCTGATAAGCCCGGATGGCAGGGATGTTGGCTTCCAGATCAATAACGACGAAAGTGTTGAGCTGGATGCAGCCGATGAATCCAATTATATAATGAACCAGGAATTTTACAGTCAGATCGCATCGGGCGAGGAAGCCGAAGGCACCTATACCGGAGAATATAAAGATGAAGACTTCGTGGTCGTCCATACAAGTGTAGGAGATACAGGATTTAAGCTGGTTAGTCTTATCCCTACAGCCAATTATTCAAAAGCAGCGGGAGATATCTATAAAATAACAATGCTGTTTACCGTAGTGGCGGCAGCAATCGCCATATTGATAGGTCTGGTTCTGGCCGTGAGCATTGCCAGGAGCATTAAACGCATTGTAGACTTTTCGAATAAAGTCTCAGGCGGAGACTTAACGGCTACCCTGACGTCCAGGGGAAAAGATGAATTGGGTCTTCTGACGGCCAGCATCAATCAGATGGTGGTACAGATGAAGGGGCTGATTGTGGGGGCTGCGAATACGGCAAAAACCGTTATTGAATCAGCAAAGACGGTGGCTACCACAACCCAGCAGATATCCATCGTTTCCCATGAGGTGACAAAAACAGTTCAGGAAATTTCAGAAGGCGCTTCTGCACAGGCAATAGACGCGGAGCAGGGCTCCGTCAAAATGAGCGATCTGGCCTCAAAAATCAATACGGTTTCAGATCATGCAAAGACCATCGAGACCTATTCAGGCGATACTATTAACCTGACCCAGAAAGGCCTTTCATCAATTAGCGACCTTGAAAACAAGGCCAAAGAGACGACCGAAATTACACATACCATTATTGGCGATATACAAACTCTGGATACGCATTCCCAGTCTATCGGCCGGATTGTTAAAGTCATCAGCAGCATCGCGGACCAGACCAACCTGCTTGCGCTTAACGCTGCCATAGAAGCTGCCAGAGCGGGTGAAGCGGGCAGAGGGTTTGCCGTTGTGGCCGATGAGATCAGAAAGCTTGCCGAACAGTCGGCCGCCGCTACAAGAGAGATATCAGGAATTATATCCAATATCCAGGAACAGACAGCACATGTGGTTGAAAGGGCTGAGTCTTCGGAGAATATATTAAAGTCCCAGAATGAAGCGATGAAAAATACGCTTGCAGTATTCAGCCGCATATCCGGTTCTATGGAGCAGCTTGCAGAAAAAGTAAGTAACATTATGTCCATTATATCCGATATGGACAGCTATAAGAATGAGACCATCAACTCCATCAATAATATATCTTCCGTATCGGAGGAAATTGCGGCGTCTACTGAAGAGGTTTCAGCCTCTACAGAAGAGCAGCTGGGCTCTATAGAAGAACTCTCCAGCTATGCAAAACAGCTGGATGAAGCGGCAGCAAGACTGACCGAATCGATAAACATGTTTAAGATAGATTAGCCATAGGACCTTGAAAAACGGATTCCTGCAGCGCTGTCTTTGACATCTTGGACCCAATAAATCCACTACTTTTTCCCGAATAGCCCAGTATTTCATGAACAGACTCTCAAACCCGAAAGCATCAGCCAATAATCCCAGCCAGAGTAAATGACTGTGAGCCCGGCTAATCTCGGAATAAAACACGCGCAGATACTTAGCCCGGGGTGTGATCTCCACCTTCATAATTTCTTCTAGCGCTTCACAATAAATCATGGCATGCATAAAACTGCATATGCCGCACACTCTTTCCACCAGAAAAACATTCTGGGGATAGTCGTTTAATTCACCGGCCTTTTCAATACCGCGATGTATGTACCCTATAGCAGGTGCCACATTGACTACTTTTTCATCTTCATAAGTTATATTAAGCTGCAGCGGCTCGGGTAAAACCGGATGCTGCGGTCCAAACGGTGCTGAAATTCTAGCCATTCTATTCCGCCTCCTTTGCCATGGGATGAGGATGGTTTTCATCGGTCATAAACATATGTCCACCCAGATCCACCGCAATATCAGTCACTTTAAGTCCAAACAATTCCTTCATTTCGTTTTCTATCAAAAAGGCACAAAGATAGACTCCGGAAATACTGGGTATTTCTTCATTCTTACCCGCTTCAACTTCAAGATTAACCAGTGTTATATCTTTATCAAAAGAATATATAACCCTGAATTTGTCCCTCTCATCAACACAGGTTGCAGTTACAAAGCGGTATCCAGCACTAAACAATTGTTTAACTTGGTCAATAACATTTTCAGTTGTGATAATCTTTGTTTGATAACTCATCCGGCTGCCTCCTCAGATTTTTTACTGGTCTTTTCCTTTAACTTCTGCAGTCCCATTACCACACCATCTATGATTGCCTCGGGGCGGGCAGCACATCCCGGCACATATACGTCAACCGGAATAGCTTTATCGACTCCCCCCAGTATGTTGTAGCAATTATGAAAACCCCCGCCGCTGCAGGCACAGGTTCCTACCGCTACCACAACCTTGGGCTCAGGCATTTGATCATAAAGATTCCTGAGCACTCGTGCGTTACGCTGGTTAACACCCCCTGTAACCAGCAAAATATCAGCGTGTTTGGGATTGCCGGTATTTATAATCCCGAATCGTTCTATATCATACAATGGTGTCAGACTTGCCAATATTTCTATGTCACAGCCATTACAGCTGCTGCAATCGTAGTGCAGCAGCCAGGGAGACTTTATTTGCGATTTTTGAATTATTCCCACGATATCACCCCAGTTTCTAAAATAGATTTGCGCCCAGATTCAGAACGCACAGCAATATTCCTGCGGTCCAGGTTACTTTGAGCATCCATGACCAGGTCATACGGGCACATATGTTGTCTATTACCAGTTCAATAAAAAAGGCAATCGCTGCCAGAATAAGGCCCATCCAGATTGGCTGCGCCCAGAACAGCACTACCAGACCCAGCACGAGTACAAGTTCATACCAGTGCGTCAGCTCAATAATAGCCAGGTAAGGCCCGGAGTATTCAATCGTAATCCCCTGAATTATTTCCTGATGGGCATGATGGCAAGTTGAAAGGTCAAACGGGGATTTACGCATTTTTATGGTTAATATGATTAAAACGGCTATAAATACCAGTGGCAAAGAAAACAGTAAAGGTTCGGGACGAGTCCAGATATCTTTTACCAGAAAACTTTTGTTCTGCATAAAAACACCTATAGCCAGTAATATTAAAACCGGTTCATAAGCCAGCATCTGCAGTAGCTCTCTATGGCTGCCGATATGACTGTAAGGTGACCTGGTACTAAAGCCGCCCAATACAAAACAAATAGCAGCAAAAGCCATTACAAAAACAATAATCAGTAAATCACGGCCCATGCAAAGCATAACCAGACTAGTTATAACCAAAACAAGATATCCGATGACCCAAAATACCTGACGCTGGTTTATTAAAAACCGTTCTTTGCCCAGCAATTTAAAGAAGTCATAAAATGGCTGTAATACTGGAGGTCCTACTCTCCCCTGCATCCGCGCTGTTATAACCCGGTCCGCCCCGGTAAGAAAGCCTCCCAGCAGAGGTGCTCCCAGCAAAACCAAAAGGATAATGACTAACTCTCTCATAGAACCTTCACCCCCAGCAACAGTATTACTAAAACAATTATGGCTATTACATTCCCAAATTCATTTAGTTTGGATTCCTTCAAATAGCCGGCGAAATAATAATTGGACAAGCTTGATTGAACTTCCTGATCAGCGGTGGACAGATATCTGACCGAATTCAAAGCACCAGTATTTTCGCCACAGAGATAGATGGGTTTTACGGTGGCTTTACCGGGCTTAAATAATAGCCAGAAGGCCAGTATCACTACCGCCAGTACCGCAAACAGCGGCCAAGGGGTAAAGGAACCAATTATGGTCCGAGAAGTTTCCGCCGCTATAGAAGCCCCCTGGACAATAAGTCCGGCATTTTGATGACTCGCCTTTACGGCTGGAATTACCACTTTATTCATTATAGGCAGCACCATCACACCCATAATTACCGCACCTAATGCCAATCCACCCAGTGACACCCAGTAATGCGGGGCCAGATGCTCAGGTTTTTTATGTGCCAAACCAGGCTCGCCTTCTAAAAGACGTCCCAGCCATTTAATCCAAAATAGAGCCGTTACCGCACTGGCCGCTACAAACATCAAGGCCACCAGCGGCAGCTGGGTTGATGCTTCTATAGCCGCCCATTTACCCATCAGCATGCCAAAGGGCGGCAGGAACATGCTTAATACCCCAATGGCGACTATCATGGTAGTAACCGGCATACGATCAACCAGCCCACCCATGTCTTCGATATCCCGGCTGCCTATGTTATGTTCAATAACTCCGGTGGACAGGAACAATAGTCCTTTGGAAACCGCGTGAAAAATAATTAATGCTATAGCGGCACTTATCGCAACCGGCGTATTAATACCGGCGCAGGCTATAATCAGGCCCAGATTGGCTATAGTAGAATAAGCCAAGACCCGTTTGGCATTGGATTGAGTAACCGCCAGAATGGAGGTCATCATGAAAGTAAAAGCACCGGCTACCGCCACCAGATTACTGATATAGGTACCTTGATAAGCGGGAGCCATCCTTACTATAAGATAAACACCGGCTTTAACCATGGTACTGGAATGCAGCAAAGCTGACACCGGAGTAGGTGCCACCATGGCACCCAAAAGCCAGTTTTGAAAGGGCATCTGGGCTGATTTGGTAAAGCCGGCCAAGACCAGCAGAGCTACAGCCAAAAGTATCGTTCCGGTTGCTCCCCCCGGACTGGCCAACAGCGTACGAAGGGCCAGCGGCTGGCCGGGCATAGATAAGGCTAAGAGGACCAAGGCCAGGGCAAAAGCCACCCCCCCTGCCATGTTCATCCACAAAGCCCGGCAAGCATTATCGATCGCTTCCTTATCGAGGTTATGACCGATTAATTCGTATGAGCACAGGGTGGTCATTTCCCAGAAAAAATACAGCCACATCAGGTCATTGGAAAATACTATCCCATTCATGGCACCGAGGAATATCACCAGCCAGAACATAAAGCGCGGCTGTCGCGTTTTGTTCACCGGATGGTGTTCTTCATGTTCTGCTATATAGCGAACGCCATAAATACATATAAGCGAACCGACAATATTTATGATCAGGCTCATCACCAGAGCAAGGTTGTCTATAACGAAGATTGGATTTACCGCTGTATGTGGACCCATAAAGAAATCAAAATAAATCAACACCGCAATTTGAATCAAAGTTAAATTAATGATTAACTTGTGACGGTTTTTAATACCTAGGTACAGTATTAAAACCATTAAGACAAAGTCAGCTGCCTCCACCATTCCATTCCAAATTACGGAGGGCTGATAATCAAAGGGTCCCGTCGCAAACAACATCACAGATACGGTCGCCAATGTTATACCAGTTAACCATACTAAGATATTTCTGAAGGCATAACTGTGTACAATATAGCAAAGTACGGCTGCTATAACCGGCAGCCACATTAAAATAGCAATCAAGCTTGTGGCTTTATCCATTAATCTCACCTCTTCAATTTAATAGCTCATACAATTTTTTCTCGCTCTGCCGCGTAAAGCGGTGCGATTCTCTATTAATTAGCTTGCTATTTTATTCACTTTTAAAAAAACAGCGGGTTCTTTATAGAACCCGCTGTCGTCTTCATTATACGCACCCCGTAGGCTTCGGCAAGCCTGCAATCTTACAGGCGCCTTTCCCCGGACCGCTAGGAAACAGATTGTAGATTTCAGATTGGCTCTTTTTGGTATCTTTCAGCATTTTTCTTACCATCGGGGCTACACCAAACTCTGCATAATAATTACGCAGGTAATTGATAATGCCCCAATGTTCGGGTGTCAGTTCAACTTCCTCAGTGACAGCCAGAACTTCAGCAACTTCTTCATTCCAATCCTCAGGATTATCCAGGAAACCGTCTTCATCCAATACTATCGAACGGTCTCCAACTTGTAACTCTGCCATTGTTTATTCCTCCTTATTAGATTTATATAATGCCCTGCCTTTACTTGATTTAGGCCGGAGCAAAATGAACAATACCACTCACCAATTGGATTATATTTAAATTTTATACTTGTTCTCTGACAGCTATCAGTACCTTGTACAGAATGGTCAATAGTAAAAAGCCGATGGCATAGACACCTAAAATAACGGTTAATTCTGTAGCCGTAGGTACATACTCGGTAATATGATCAAATGCATTAGGAACAAAGCCTCCCAAAACCAGACCTAATCCCTTGTCCAACCAGGCTGCTACAAAAACCGAGACCAGAGCACCGGTTAATACTGTTTCATTTCTCCGCATCTTGGGAATTAACAGCAGGATAATGCCCAGGAAAGCTAGAACTGCCGCAGTCCACATGAACGGAACCAGATTATTGTGTCCTTCCAGCCCAACGAAAAGATACTTCAGAGCTGCCATGTGTCCGGGTATATTGCTGTAAAAAGCGGTAAATACCTCCAACATGAAGAAGAATACATTGGCAATCATGGCATAAGTCACGATTTTAGCCAACGACTGAATTGCCTCCGACGGAGTTTTAAACGAAGTAAATCTTCTCAGCAAAAGACATAGTATAATCAGCAGCGCAGGTCCGGCCGCAAAGGCAGAAGACAGGAAACGCGCAGCCATAATTGCAGATAACCAGTAGTACCTGCCGGGCAGACCGGCATAAAGAAATGCCGTTACAGTATGAATACTTATTGCCCAAGGTATTGCGATATATGAAAGAACTTTGGTCCAATGCGGAGGCGGACATCCTTTTTTCTCCGCCCCCAAAACCGTCCAGCCTATGAAGATATTGAGCAGAAGATAACCCATCAGTACGCAGATATCCCAAAACATAACCGAGCGCGGAGTCGGGTGCAGAATCAGATTTAGAAAACGCATAGGCTGTCCCATATCCACGAATATAAAAAGCATGCAGACAAATAATACATATGGATATGAATTCAGCTTGACTAAGACCGTCTATACCGACCGTTTTATTAATTTGAGAATCCAA
>ENA-UOOK01006328-UOOK01006328.1-fermentation-metagenome-genome-assembly--contig:-NODE-6328-length-11404-cov-3.571064_pt1 | contig 11404 bp, 9 predicted proteins | sample MGYA00245777_ERZ724023 | MGnify/ENA primary metagenome ERZ724023 (study PRJEB28704, sample SAMN03018312) | fermentation metagenome | biome: anthropogenic terrestrial biome; feature: soil; material... | reverse complement strand
AAAAGGGTCTTATCGGCAAAGAAAAAAATACGGATAAACTCCTCAAATCCATCGAGGACAGTAAGAAGAATGATATCGACCGGCTGATCACCGGCCTTGGGATCCGGAATGTCGGCAAACAGTCCGCCAGGGTAATTGCCCTTCACTTTCCGGATATGGACGCTTTGCGCCATGCAACCTATGAGCAGCTGGTCGGACTGCCGGACTTCGGAGACATCATGGTGCGGGATATCCTGGAGTATTTTGCCCGGGAGGAGACCGGTCTGCTCCTGGATCGGCTGAACCAGGCCGGGGTGAACATGAAGTCCCGAACGGCGGAAGAAAAGATAGACAGACGTTTGGAAGGCAAGACCTTTGTCCTGACCGGTAAGCTCCCGTCCATGACCCGGGAGGAGGCTTCGGAGCTGATTCAAAGTTATGGCGGAAAAGTATCCGGAAGCGTCTCCGGAAAGACATCCTATGTTCTTGCGGGGGAAGAAGCCGGCAGCAAGCTGACGAAGGCACAGGAATTGGGAATACCGATCCTCCGTGAGGAGGACCTGATGGAGCTGCTCAATTAAATTCCAAAAAAATATCCACCTTTTCGACAAAATGCATTGATTCTCTTGGGGAAATATGATTTAATATGAGTGTTGCATATTGAGACAGACAATCCTATGCAACAGGAATGCGGTAAGTCGGAAAGGGGGTGAACAATTGAGAAGACGATTACTTAGCATATTTTTGATCACCCTTCTGCTATTGACCAGCGTGCCTCACTATGCCTTCGCCGCCACAGTCCTGAAGACCGGCAGCAGGGGAAGTGCGGTTGCTGAGATGCAGCAGCGACTGATTCAGCTTGGATACTTAAGCGGGAAAGCCGACGGCATTTTCGGACCGGCAACCGAGGGAGCGGTAAAAAGCTTCCAGAGCGCGCATGGTCTGGCCATTGACGGGATTGCGGGGTCGAAAACCCTCGGCATCCTGTACGGTACCGGTGCAAAGCCGGCGGGAAGCGGTACTTCTTCGGGAGAGACCTTATCCGGCGGCGGAGCATCCGCACCGCCTGCAGGGACAGCCCCGATTCAGAGAACCCTGAGAAGAGGAGACCGGGGAAGTGATGTCGCTGCTCTTCAAAAGAGATTAAATGAATTGAAATATAATGCCGGTACGCCGGATGGCGTATTCGGACCTGCCACGGAAAACGTGGTTCGTGCCTTTCAAAGAGACAGGGGACTGGCAACGGATGGCATCGTTGGAAGCCAGACGACAGCAGCCTTGTTTTCCGGAAGTTCCGCGCCACCGGCCGATTCGCCCGGTGGTCAGAATCCACCGGCAACAGGCGGTGGTTCGGCCAATCCGATTACGACCGTATTGAAGAGAGGGAGCAAGGGAAGTCAGGTAACGGCACTGCAAAATAAGCTCAACGAACTGGGGTACAACTGCGGAGCGGCAGACGGTGTTTTTGGCCAGGCTACCTATCAGGCGGTGGTAAACTTTCAGAGAACCAATAATTTGGCGGCGGACGGCATCGTAGGTTCAGCCACGGCTTCTAGGCTATTCTCCGTACAGTCCGGTTCCGGTTCTTCACCAGAACCGACGAAGCCGGCTCCAAGTCCGGATCCGGTGCCGGAGTTGCCGGAAAACCCTGCATCCGATGATCTGAAGGGCAAGATAGTTATTATTGATCCGGGCCACGGCGGAAAGGATCCCGGCGCGTGTCACGGCGGACTTCAGGAGAAGGATCTGGCGCTGGATATGGGGCTGAGACTCCGAAAAATACTGGAACAGGCGGGCGCAACGGTATATATGACCAGAAGCGACGACCGTTATGTTTCCCTTTTTTACCGCTCGGCTTTTGCGAACAAGGTCGTCCTTGACATGGAGAGTAAAGATGTCAAGGCAAAAAAAGCGGAAGCCACGGAAAGCGTTGGAAAAAAGCAGGCTGCCTTGTCCCAGGCGGCGGAGGATCAAGCGGACCTGGAGGAATATGCCCAGGCTCTGGAGCAGTTGAAGGATGCGAAAAGCCAGAAGAACGGCACGAAAGCACAATGGGCTCTGCAGGATCTGTCATCTAGGGTACAGTCCATCCTGGACTCCAATCTACAGGATCTGAAGGAAGGCCTTGCCGTACTCGGTATCGAATACGAAAACAAAAGTCTTGCCGAGTTATCTGACGCCGTAGAGGAATATTCCGGTACCGAACAGGAATGTAAGACACAGTTGCAGAAGGTCATCGAAGAGATTGAGGAAGTGACCGGATCGGCACAAACCATTGCTTCCATTGAGAAGGAAATCGGCAAGCGGAACAACGATTCCGCCAGGCTACCCGTCCGGATAGAGGATGCGGAAGAACTGCGCAGCGGTTTGAGGCAACAACTGAGGGATACCATTCATCTTGGAAATGAGGCATTGACCCAGGAGAACATTTCAGAACTGGATGAAAGAATCTCTTCCATAAAGGAGGCAATCCGGCAGATCGATGCGGAAGAAGACACGTTGGAGCAGGATGCCCGTACTTTGAACGGCAAGATAACGGAGTACGGCAATAACCTTACGGAGCTTAACAGACTCCTGAATGCTTTTCAGGCATATTTCAACGATCCGTCCCTGAACAGCAGGACCGGAATCTATCATGTCGTCCGAAACGGCACATCGAATATCGCTTCCGATGACCTGAAGAAGGTAATGGACCTGACCCGTGAAAAATACCAGGACAATATGGTATTTGTGGCCATTCATCTGAATGCGACCAATGCGCCGGAAACTTCGGCTTCCGGAATATATACATTTTACAGGGACAGCCAGCCGGGTTCCTATAATAACGCCGATTATTATGAAAATTACAATTCGGCGGCCCGCATCCGGTTTGCAACAAAGCTTCTGCAGGAGGCCGGCAAGGTGACGAATTTCAGCAAAAAGCAGTCCGCTCCTCATAATGATGATTTCAGCGTATTGCGGGAGAACAATGTTGTTTCTTCTTTGGTGGAAGTCGGCTTTATGAACAATTCCAATGATCTGAGCCTGGTAAGCCGGCCGGAATTCCGGGAGAATGTAGCTTATGGGTTGTTCCGGGGCATTGTGGAATACTTCCGGTAAATGGAATGCAAGCAGCGCTTTTTCGCTGCTTTTTTTAAAATTTGGGATGAAACAGTTCAAAAAGCAGCCTGAGAGTTTCCAGTGCCGGTAAATCCAGCTCCATAGCCGGAGTTTCCGTATCCTGCACGGTATCTTCCAGAATGGAAAGCAAGGAACTGCACAGAAAAAGAGTATCGGCCTGACTGACGATACCCTTGCGGCTCCAGTCTGCAACCGGACCAGGATATCGGAGCTGTACCCTTTTCGGGAATATGGTATGGATATCCGGCTTGTCTTCCATGCGGGCGATTCCTTCCTGGGACAGACAAATCCAGCGGAGAAGTTTCCGTATATCCTTATCGTGAGCCTGATGGTAGGATCGGATGATAAAATCCAGAAAAGTTTCCCTTATATTGTCTATCGTATCTTTCTGCTCCATTGTGTCGGAGGCATATCGGGAAATATTATCCAGGCAGGAGAGGACGGCTCCGATATCAAAAGCGGTATAGCTGATGTTCTTCCTCTTGAAGGTAAACAAGTCGAAGGCTTCCTTATAGGCGACGTTATACAGACTGCTGAACAGATGGAATACCTCCTCCAATACGGTATCCAGCATCACAAAGGGATAGGAACGCAACAGGGCATTCAACACAAAGAACTGTTGGCCCATAGGTGCGGAAGCATAGCCGTCCGGGCCGTAATGAAACAAGCCGGATCGGCTTCTGCGGTTCAAAATCTCCAATACGGTGGAGGTAAGGAAGGTATCGCGGTCCCGGCTGCCATTCCGGGTATGCCAGGCGGAAACAGCCATGGCGGCATGGGCGAGATCCATTGTACTGACTGCATTGCCGTCCATGTTTTCGGCTATTTTGTCATACAGGCAATTTGCCTCTGCGGTAAAATCCAGTCCGTCTTCCTCTGGAATATCTGCCTTGAGCAAATATGCACCGCCTTCCAGGACGGCGGAAATTTCTTCAACGGAACACGGATTTTCTGCGATATACTCCAGACAGAATTGCAGCTGCAGCCTGGCGGTTGATTTCCATTCCCGCAGATACGACGGCTTTGCCAAAAAGGATTGCTCTTCTGTAATATAATTGGGTAAAATTTCAATTAAGCGGGATAATACCTGTATACAGAGGCCGGTTGTTTTCGGGCAGGGTTTGCCTGCATCGGGCAGCATCCTGAGCTTCCTGCCGGCGGCTTTTTCATACAGGGCCGCGACAGGGGGGCGGGACAGTTCCCTGACAAGGGCATCCTCCGAAGCCTGCCATTTTACCATAGGCAATACCGCCTCCGACAGATATAGTATGGACAAGGACTGAATCACAGCAAAATCCAGGATAGGATTCCCAGTTATTGATACCGGCATGCTAAACCCTCCCAGTGAAAAGATTCTATTACTATGAATATGCGTGAAAGCGAGGGTGTAGTAATAATATCGGTAAACCATTTCACAATTTCACGAAAGTTTCCGGTTACCACTTGCAAAGAATGCCGATACTGGGCTATAATACTAGGAAAGACTTGATAATGGAGAAGAGAGAAGGAGGCTGGTCATGGTCCTAAGCATGACGGGTTTCGGACGGGGGAAAGCCGAGGATGCCAACCGGGAAGTCAATGTAGAATTAAAAACAATCAATCATCGTTATCTGGATGTTAATCTGCGCATGCCCCGGTGTATGTCCGCCCTGGAGGACGACGCCAAGAAGCGGATCCAGCAGGTGATTACCCGCGGACGGGTAGAAGTCTATGTGGGATACAAAAATAAGGCACAGGACCAGATCGTCGTCTCAGTGAACGAGCCTGTGGCAAATGCGTATCGGAAGGCCTTTTGGACACTGGCCGAAAAGTTTGGAATAGAGGATAAACCGGATCTGGCGGTATTGTCCGGTATCGCCGATATCTTTACCGTAACGGAACCGGAGGAAGACGAGGATACCCTGCGGAGTCTCCTGATTTCCGCGTTGGATGGGGCATTGCAGGTATTGATGCGGATGCGGGAAAGGGAAGGACAGTTCCTGATGGAGGATTTGCTGGAGCGGTCCATTACCATCAATGGGATGGTGGATGCCATAGAAGAGCGTTCTCCCTTGGTCGTGGAGGATTATCGCAGGAAACTGGATCAACGACTGAAGGATCTACTGAAGTCTACCGATTTGGAGGAAACCCGGTTCAATATGGAGGTCGCCTATTTTGCCGACCGGTCCAATATCACCGAGGAGATCATCCGGCTGAGGAGCCATATCGGGCAATTGCAGCAAACGCTGAAGGCAGGCGGTCCCGTCGGCAGAAAGCTGGACTTTCTTGTCCAGGAAATGAACCGGGAGGCCAATACCATCGGATCCAAGGCGTCGGATCTTATCATCGCCAATCAGGTAGTTGCGATAAAGAGCGAGATCGAAAAAATCCGCGAGCAGGTTCAAAACCTTGAGTAGCAAACAAGAGAAAGCAGGGATTTCAAACATGGGTATCAAGTTAATCAATATCGGCTTTGGCAATATCGTCTCGGCAAACCGACTGATCGCCATTGTAAGTCCGGAATCCGCCCCCATCAAACGGATCATTCAAGATGCCAGGGACAGGGGCATGCTGATCGATGCCACCTATGGGCGCAGGACCAGGGCAGTCATCATCACCGACAGTGACCACGTCATTCTTTCTGCGGTACAGCCGGAGACGGTAGCCCACCGGCTGAATTCCAAAGACGCTGCCGAACCGGATGGTGACGAGGAATAAGAATACGGGTCCAAGTTATCTTGAAAGGATAAAAACATGAAAAAAAAGGGATTGCTTATCGTGATATCCGGCCCGTCGGGGGCGGGCAAGGGCACTATCTGCAAGGAGTGGCTCTGCAGGCACCCGGAGACGGTCTTGTCCGTTTCTGTCACCACGAGGCCGCCCAGGCCTATGGAAGAGGATGGGATCAACTATTTTTTCCGGACACGGGAAGTATTCGAAAAGATGATAGAGGAAAACGAATTCCTGGAATATGCAAGGGTCTATGATAATTATTACGGTACGCCCAGGAAATATGTCCAGCAGCATTTGATGGCGGGGCAGGACGTGATTCTGGAGATCGATATTCAGGGTGCCCTCCAGGTAAAAGATCGCTTTGACGAAGGAGTGTTCCTCTTTATCGTGCCGCCGACCATGGAGGAGTTGAAAAAAAGGATCGTCAAGCGCGGGACAGAGGACCCGGAGGTCATCCTGAAACGCTTCAAAAGTGCCTTTGAAGAAATCAATTTTATCAAACGATATAATTATATTGTAGTAAACGACAAGGTTGAGGAAGCCGTCCGGAAAATTGAGGCGGTCATCCTGGCGGAGAAATGCCGTGTGGACAGAAACAGGGAATTGATATTGCAGTTGCAGGGAGGAATGTAGAATGATATATCCAACGCAGAATTCATTGATGACCAAGGTAGACAGCAAATATACCCTGGTAATGGAAGTGGCGAAACGGGCAAGGCAGCTCGTGGCGGGAGAAAAACCGCTGATTGAAGAAGAGAACGCCGCCGACAAACCGGTTTCCGTAGCGGTCAAGGAAGTGGCTGCCGGCTTGATTACTTTCCGGCGTACAAAAGAGATCCTGAAGTAATTGTTTTATCCGTTTTGATTGTTTATGGAAAAAGGTACACGGTACCTTTTTTTGTTTCGTCGGAAGAAATGGATAACGAAGAATGCCGGGAGAGAAAGCTGTGGAAGGAGTGATGCCGTTGGATAACAGGAAATACGCCGGAGTGGTGATTGATCAGATTCATCCCGCCCTGGATAAGCTGTTTCATTACAGTATTCCGTCCGTCCTTGCTCCCAAAACGGAAATCGGTATGAGGGTCCAGGTATCTTTCGGCCGCAGCATCCTACAGGGGTATATCCTGTCACTGGACGAGGAAACCGATATCCCGGAGGAAAAAATCAAGCCTCTGAAAAAGCTTCTGGATCCCCATCCTGCCCTCGGGAGAAACAGCATCCCTCTTATTTTCTGGATGAAGGAAGAGTATCACTGCATGTTGATTGAGGCAATCCGCTGTTTCATTCCTCCGGGCATTCGGGTAAATATAAAGGGGAAGACACAGCGGGTGGTCTATCTGACGGAAACGGATTCCCTGGAGGAATGGGTGCGTTCGGTGGAAAATCGTTCCTCCTATATGGCCTCCATTTTGCGGACCCTGGAGCAGGGAGACGGGATACCGGTGAAGGAGCTGCTGGACGGCACAGGAGCATCCCAGTCCAGCATACAGTCCCTGCTGAAAAAGGGATATATCCGGATCGAAGAAGAGGAAACCTATCGGAATCCGTGGCAGATTGACAAGACACCTACTGTTCCGCCCGTATACAATGAGGAACAGAAGAAAGCGATACAGGCCATTCAGGAGTGCATCCGGATCGGGCATGGCACTTTACTGCTTCATGGCGTAACCGGCAGCGGCAAAACCGAAGTTTATATGAGGGCGGCGGCTACGGCCCTGGAGCAGGGGAAACAGGTCATCGTCCTCGTACCGGAGATTTCATTGACGCCTCAGACGGTAGGACGTTTCAAAGGTCGTTTCGGGGACAACGTTGCCATTCTCCACAGCGGCTTGTCCCTTGGGGAACGTTACGATGAATGGAGAAGGATCCGGAATAATGAGGTGCATATCGTAGTCGGGGCAAGATCCGCCATATTTGCTCCCCTGGAGCGTCTTGGACTGATCATCATCGATGAAGCTCATGAAGACAGTTACAAGTCCGAGGTAAGGCCCCGATATCATGCGCGGGAAATCGCAGCCAAGCGTTGTGAACTGGAAGGCGCCGTTCTGGTCCTGGGAAGCGCCACACCGGCCCTGGAGGACTATTACAAGGCGGTCCATGGGGAATACCAACTGGTGGAAATGGACAGCCGCGTGGATCATCGGGACCTTCCGCCGGTTGAAACGATTGACATGCGCCGAGAACTGGAGATGGGCAACCGGAGCATTTTCAGCCAGGCATTGTACGATGCCCTGGAGAATACGTTGCGTCACGGAGAGCAAGCAATCCTTCTGATAAATCGGAGGGGGTATGCCCAGTTTGTATCCTGCAGAAGCTGCGGACATGTCATCAAATGCAGCAACTGCGATGTATCATTGACTTACCATGCAAAGGAACGTATGCTGAAGTGTCATTATTGCGGCCATCAGGAGCCCTACCCGCAAAAATGTCCGGAATGCGGCAGCCGGTACATCAAGCACTTCGGGCTTGGCACGCAGAGGGTGGAAGAAGAACTGGGAAATCTGTTTCCGTCCGCCCGTCTGCTTCGGATGGATATGGATACCACCAGCAGAAAGGGAGCCCATCACCGGATTCTGGACGCCTTTGGAAAAGGCAGCTACGATATCCTGTTGGGGACCCAGATGGTTGCAAAAGGGTTGGATTTCCCCAATGTGACCTTGGTCGGCGTATTGGCTGCCGATTCTTCTCTGAATCTTCCCGATTATCGCAGCTGTGAGAAGACGTTTCAATTGATTACCCAGGTAGCAGGGCGGACGGGAAGAGGCAGCAAGCCTGGCCGGGTGGTGGTCCAGTCTTACCAGCCGGAGCATTATGCGATTCGGTATGCTTCCGGCCATGATTATGCGGGATTCTACCGGAAAGAAATCGGTATCCGGAAACAGTTCGGTTATCCGCCCTACTCCCATATCGTCCGGATTCTCATTACCGGGGAAAGCAATGAGAAATTGACACAATACTCAAAAAATATGATAGAATGGATACAGGAGCATATCGCCGGGGATGTGCTTCTCAAGAGAGGCTTGCTGGATCTGGGAGCCTATCCCGCTCCGATTGAGCGGATCAATAACAGGTACCGATGGCAGGTCCTTATCCGGATCCGGACCTCGCCGGAATGCCGGGACAGGTATCATCTCCTGGCGGATGAACTGCTGAAGGCTTTTTATCCGAAAGACTTCTCCATAACCCTGGATTTCAACCCCCTCAGCCTAATATAGAAAGAGTGATGCGTTTATGGCTTTACGGCAGATTCGAAATTATAAAAAAGACGATATTCTTCGTAAAAAGGCGAAAACAGTGGAAAAAATCGATGAGAGGCTTAAGCTGCTGATCTCGGATATGATCGATACCATGCACCAGGCGGACGGAGTCGGTCTGGCGGCACCTCAGGTCGGAATATTGAAACGGATTGTGGTAATCGATGTAGGCGACGGCGTCCATGCCCTGATCAACCCGAAAATCATCAGCCGGTCGGGAGAAGAGATCGACTACGAAGGCTGCCTGAGTATACCCGGTATCCGCGGAAAGGTCAGGCGACCCGCCAGCGTTGTGGTAAAAGCTCTCGATCGGGACGGCAGGGAAATCGAACTCAAGGCAGACGGCCTGCTGGCCAGGGCGGTATGCCATGAAACCGATCATCTGGAAGGAATTCTGTTTATAGATAAAATCATTCCGGGCACACTGGAGGGCTGAAGGTGCTGAAGATTATCTTTATGGGTACTCCGGATTTTTCCATCCCTTCCGCAAACGCGGTCTGGAACAGCGGCAATAAACTGATTGCCGTCATTACCAAGCCCGATAAACCGAAGGGCAGAGGGAAGCAGGTTGCTCCGCCTCCCGTAAGGGAGTGGGCTGTGGAAAGAGGCATTCCTGTGTATCAACCTGTAAAAATCAGGGGGGATGTTTTCTTCCTCGAAGAAATCAGGCGGTTGGCACCGGACCTGATCGTAACCGCCGCCTTCGGACAGATTCTTCCGAAGGATTTTCTCGATATCCCGCCACTCGGCTGCATCAATGTCCACGCCTCTCTTCTGCCTGCATACCGGGGGGCTTCTCCCATACAACAGGTATTGATCAATGGAGAAGAGAAGACCGGTATATCTGTTCAGTACATGGATGTAGGAATTGATACCGGCGATATCATCCTGCAGAAAGAAATCCTTATCGAAAAGGAGGAAAATGCGGGCCGGCTTCATGACAGGCTTTCTGTTTTGGGCGGCAATGTCCTTTCCAGGGCCTTGACGCTGTTTGAAAACGGGAAACCGGAAGGGTTGCCCCAGGATCCGGACAAGGCAACCTACTGCAGCAAGATAGATAAATCCATGGGAGAGATCCGCTGGGAAGAGAAGGCTTCCGTCATCCGGAACCTTGTCCGGGGCCTGACTCCCTGGCCGGGTGCTTATACTTTCCTCCGGGGAGATCGCCTGAAGGTATGGAAGGTCATGGAATGGGAATGCTTTACAAATGATATCGTCCCCGGTACCGTCCTTCGCGCGGACAAGCACGACGGGTTGATAGCAGCCTGCGGAGAAGGTGCCCTTCGTATCGTGGAACTTCAGGGACCGGGCGGACGGCCGATGTCGGATATGGATTATCTGAGAGGCAATCCGATCGGGGTGGGCACTTGTCTCGGCCAATAAGGATTTTGCTGCAAAAACCCATGCCGCCGTTAGTTTGCAGCAAATTGTTGATACAGCAGATCACAAGAGGATATTAAGAGGGAATATGAATTCTACAGAAACTGCCGGTTCCGGCGGAACCCATACCCGCTTTTTTGCACTGAAAATACTGAAGGAAGTCAATCAGGACGGCAAATATGCCAATATCGCCCTGAAGGAAACCCTGAGGTGCGAATTTTTCTCCGAAAGGGATGTCGCTTTCCTGACCCAGTTGGTATACGGCACTTTGGAGAGACAGATCACCATTGACATCTTTCTGAAAAGGTTCGCATCTTTCAAGCGGGTGAATCCCTGGATCATGAATATATTGCGGTTGGGAGCTTATCAGATCCTGTATCTGGACAGGGTGCCCGACTCCGCAGCATGCAACGAGGCCGTCAATCAATGCGGGATGCACGGCCTATTTGCGCTGAAAGGGTTTGTGAACGGAATCCTGCGCAATGTTTCCCGAAACAAGGACAAGCTGTTGCTTCCGGACAAGAACCTTTCCTTGTCTGCGAACCTGTCCCTTCAGTACAGCTATCCGAAATGGCTTATCGAAAAATGGATCGGGGACTATGGAACCGAAATGACAGAGACCATCCTGAAGCCTTCCGATAGGGGAGATGCCCTGGTCATCCGGGTAAACACGATGAAAATATTACCCGCTGCATTGAAGGAGGAATTCATCCGGTCAGGGCTCGAGGTACTGGATGGATACCACCTGAAGGAGGCTCTTCGGATTGCGGGTGCGGGAGATATCCAGGCAAATCCCTTCTATCGGGAAGGATACTTTACGGTCCAGGGGGAAAGCTCCATGTTGGATGCTTATATTATGGATCCTCAGCCCGGCGAGATTCTGCTGGATGCCTGCAGTTCCCCGGGGAACAAGGCCATTCATATGGCCGAACGGATGAAGGGAAAGGGACAGGTGACTG
>ENA-UOOK01006327-UOOK01006327.1-fermentation-metagenome-genome-assembly--contig:-NODE-6327-length-11406-cov-5.015065_pt1 | contig 11406 bp, 15 predicted proteins | sample MGYA00245777_ERZ724023 | MGnify/ENA primary metagenome ERZ724023 (study PRJEB28704, sample SAMN03018312) | fermentation metagenome | biome: anthropogenic terrestrial biome; feature: soil; material... | reverse complement strand
TCGTGAAACTCATAGATGAGCAATAAACTTTTTCTAGGTATTTGGTAGGCTCGATCAAGCTGATAGTATGTTGGTATTTAACTTCTATATCGCTTTCACGTTTAGAGAATATATCAGATACTGAAAAGCATTTGTTTAACGCACCACTTACAATCTTAATACTGTACCACAATTCTAAAAAACTCTCAAACTCATTCTTGACAATCAACGTTGCACTGTCAAGGGTATCGTCTATTGTTTCTTCTATAGGTAAGCCATCAATTATTGATAGATTGTCAATTTCTATATATTCAGTTCCATTATGATAATATACTCTTTTTTCAATCATTTTCTACCACCACTATAATTCATCATTCCAGTTCTCGCTCTTAATAACTCGACTTGTTGATTTTTCTTAGTAATATCAATTTGATTATTAATACTTTTGATTACTAATGATCCCACTGCTGCAACCGCCCCAACCGGACCGCTCAATGCCATTATGCCTAAACCAACCATTTCTAACCCACCTTGAATATTTGCTTGTGTTTGGTAATCTCCGGTTAAGTTGCCGTAATTTGACAAAGCAAATTGGCTTGCTTGATTAACTGCGTTAGCAATTACCGCTTTTCCAATACCAGAAGTTTTAGTTTTTCCTTGTTCTTTTGGCTTATCGCTTGTTGGAATTGACGGCTTTGTTGAACTTGAACTCTCATTTTGCGAAGTACTATCAGTTATAATATTCTCGACAACTACATGTATTTCTTTATTTCCAGAATTCATTTCATCACCTCAAAAACACTATTTCATAACTTGATATACCATTTTCAAAAATCTCTGAAATTGAAACCTTTTGGATAATATATGTGCTTCCATTTAAAGCAATGCTCATTGGCAAGGTTTGGTCTATTGGATTAACAAAATTAGCAATAACAAGATTTATGAACTCATCATTTTTAATCTTTGCTATTCCAATCGAAATACTGCTTTCATAACTTATAATTGGCTTTTTAGTTATGTTTGCTCCTATTGGTTTATAAGCCTCAGTTGCGGGCTCGCTATTAATGGAATATCTTAAAACATTCTTGATGTCATATTCAGTTCCGTTATGATTAAACTTAATTATTGGTTGGTTATATTCAACTTGCGTAGAATAAAGGCACTCCGCCATTAAAGTAACTTGTGCCATTTCTAGCGTTACTCCACTACCCTTTATATGCCATGTAGAGTTTCCTTGCATCACAAATGGGCTAGTATAGCCAATCTTGTAATAAACTGTTTCTAAATCCATTTCAGTGGCAAATCCTACTGCGTTTTTAACTTTTATATATTCATTAATCTCACTTAGAAAGGTTGGCAAGAAGTTTCTTTGAAAGTAGAAATTAATTGTTAAAGGCAATTGAACATTATCAAATCCCGGTGTTGAGCTTCTTAACCCTTGCCCAGTTTTGATAACTGCAAGCAATGAATTTTCATATTCTAATCTGTCGCTTGCAACGTCATTGGCAACCGAAACAATCATTCTGTGCTCTGTTTCATAACCAAAAATAGCCCCTAAATCGCTTTTTAATATTTCTTTTAGTTTCTGTTCAAACGTCATACTTGTCCACTCCTAACCCATTTTCTCTTTTTCTTTTTTCTTGTTTTCTAAATGCAGTTTTAGTTTTTGTTTAATAATCTTTTGCTGAGTAGCAATGTCTTTATCATATTCATCTTGTGATATGCTCCCACGCATTATGTTTTTAATTTGGGGTACTGATTTTTCAATAGACGTAGTAACCCAATTTTCATTAGGATTGCTCCCTCTTTTCCAACTCTCGTTGGTATAAACTGCATATGGTGCTATCTCTCCACCAATAACAATATGATAATCTCCATTGATTTGCTGGATACGAATTGCATTTAATGCTAGATTACCAGTATCAAATGGAGCATCTATAATCAATTGGTTTTTTAAATACTCTACTGCAAACAATAATCTATCAGAGATAATCATTAGTTTAATCCTAAAACATAAGCCACTGAATTAGGAGTAGCATAGTTTTTTATTTTGCCTCTGTATAAAATATTATAATCATGCCCATTATAGTTAACTTTATCATCTGGCTCGAAATCAATAGCACGAGGATCAGTTGTGATAATTGCTAAAGTTGGAGCATTAACATTAACTCCCTCTGCCAAAATCATTCTATTAACTCTCGCTTGTTCAAAATCCGCACACCTAAACGTATAACCTGCTATGCTATAACTTAATCTCTCTCCATCGGCGCTTGATATATGAGGATAATATATAGCTGTCTTTCTAAATTTTTGTCCTCCATATGCTAAATTCATATTAATATAAACCTCTATTGCCATAACCCGGTATAGGCCGATCGCTGTATCTATCATTTATCCCACGATATAATAAGCCATCATTTAATAATATTTGTTTTGCGATTGGCGATGTTGCTCTTTTTCTAATTTCTTCAATGGAAATAACTGTATTATTAATCGGATCATAACCACTAATTAAACTCATATCACCAAGTAAATATAAATATAGTGCTTGCTCTAAACACGCATTATAAAAAGCATCTTTTTGCGGTTGACTAACTGACTTATAATCAAATCTCTTGTTGTAAGTTCTAACTTCGGTTTCGACTAGCATTAAAGCTCTATCAATAAAACGTTCAACTTTATTTGGGGCATCATCATCATCTTCAATTCTAGTAGACAAGTTCATTCCTTTTTTGGAAAGCATATCAGCTTCAAATGTTGGAAAATCTAAATGAGTTAACATATTAACCCTCCTTTTTTAAAAATAAAGAGAGCCCATTAAACACGAGCCCTCTTTTCATCATCAATATTTCTAGTTCCAAACAGCAGTTAATGTTATGTTGTTTGCAGGCATAACATAACTATAGCCAGCAGGGTATAACACTTTGCCATCGCTCCAACCAACAAATACTTTTCCAGTAAAAGTAAATGGATTTGCTTTTAATACGATTTCAGCATCCGGAGCAGTATCTGCTTGTGTTGGTGCTGATTCTACTCCATCTGCTTCGCCTTTGTCATAAGTAACTGTATAAGTTGTTGCTGCAGTTTCTTTAAACACATAAATACCACGTGCTAGTTCATCGTAAACTAACAAATCATGTTTTGCTCCAATGTCCGCAAGTTGCATTCTTGTTCCATGTCCGGGAACTTTATCATGGAATACTGTTTCCATAAACTTGTTAAATGCTGGTGCAGCATCTTTATTAACTAAGATTGCTTGGACTCCAGTAGGGAATAAATCAGCAGGTCCTTCAACAACTTTAGATTTTGAAATCATTTCAACTTCAACTTCTAAATTTCCGTTCCAGTGACCGATATTCCAGTATCCTTGCGCCAATGCAGCGACTTTAGCGATTGTTTTAATATTTGATCGCATGTAAAGAATTAAAGACGAAGTATCAATTCGAGCATCATTCAAACGAGATTCAGCATGTAAAATTTCTTCGACAATATTTGCTTTTGTCAACGTCAATAATTTAGTAAATGTATTAGTTGTTTCAGCTAATTTCTTTAGACGATATCTATCAACAGCTGGTCCAAAAATGCGCTTATGATAACGATTAGCAAAACGAACAATACCATTCCCCATCGCTTCTTCATCTTCAATTTTTTCAATTCTAATACTGTTTCCGATATCTTGTGTTAATTCCATTTGTTTCCATGTAGTATGGACGTCCATAGCAGTATATCCATTTGCGTATGAATATGTTCCCGGAGTTAATGCTCCAAATTCGATATGTTGATATTTAACATATTTAACACCGTCAAAAACTGCACTATCATCAACTAGGTCATTTGTGATAGAGTTATACATTAGAGTTGACTCTAACACTGCTGGCTCAGTGATATATTTATAAGCGGCTTCTAGGTCGCTCGCAAAAAATTGGATGTTAATTACATCCATAATTGATAATTTTTTATACATAATTTTCCCTTTCTTGTTTAGCGGATGCTTCTAAATTTACCAAGTTGTTCTTCAGATATTGAAGAAGAATTTTGTTTCTTTTTAGATCCCGGCGCTTTGCCTGCTCCGTCTTTTGATTTGTCGATAACAAATAAATAATCATCGCTTTTCTTTAAAGCTTCGATTTGTTCTTTAGCATCTTTTTCTGGGTCTAGCAAAGCTCTAACAGCTTTAACGTTTTTTGCCCCTGATGAAGCAATAAGAGTTTCAGTTTCAAATTCTTTTTCACGTGCTAAAAGTTTCTCTTGATACTCTTTGTTCGCATTCTCATTTGCTGTTTTTAAATCTTCTATTTGTTTAGTTAATTCCTCGTTGCCTTTCGCACCCTCTTTTAAAGTTTCTAGTTGCTTATCACGTTCTGTTATTTGTGTTTTAGAATCCTTAAGTTGAGTGTTAATTTCATCAAACTTTGCTTTTGGTATTAACTTTTCTTCCGCAATATCGATTTTGAAATCTTTTGATTTCTCGTTGATTTGCTTCACTAAATCTTCCCCTAGTTTTGCAACTAAGTCTGTGTATGTCTTGTCAGACAGTAAATTTTTTAAAAACTCCATAATTCCTCCTTGATTTTTTCTGTTGGTATCGCCAACTAGAAGTGGTTTTTAAAACTGATATATGGTTATCAGAGACCAAATATATTTGGTGCAATCTCACACATGGCTAGAGTTTGATTGCATATAAAAAGAGAAGCAATGCCTCTCTTAATTTAAACCGTTCTATATAGTTGTAGATTTTTAGGATATTCCTTTGATATGCTTTTTAAAGCATTAATTAATACGTTTGTTACTGGCTTTGCATCGCTAATGCTTTCGCTATCAATTTGAATGCCAATAAAACCAGTTTCCGCTTTACTTTCGAACTTGAACTTAATATCTAATTCCGTCATAACTCCAACTGACATTTTAAAGGCTGTAGATACCCCAGCACAAACAATGTCATGTAATGGTTTAGCATATCCGCTATGGCCTATCGCTATAATCTCATCATTGGTATATTTAATTATTGTCATATGTTCCCTTTCTAACTATTAACTTCATCATCTCTAATAATAGTGCGCCAATTGTAATAAGCTCTACCATTATCAAGACTATATATTTCATAATCCTTACTTAATCGTCGCCACTGGAGTCTTAACTTTTTAGCGGTTTCAGTATCTCCACCAGCCCGCATTAATCGTTCTTCAGTTTTTAGTTGTCTAATTCTATTCTCGTAGTTCCTCTGCTTTTGGTCTACTTCATAAGCCTTTTGCATTTCCGCTTTCGAGAAGTCATTAGGTGGTTTACTTTTAGAAGTATAAGCAATTAATCTATGCCTACAGTTATAACCGCTTATACAACCATTGCCGTCTCCCTTTTGCCCTTTTAAAGCCTCTTCGATAGGAGAATATCTATTGCCATCAACAACACCACTCTCATTATTGAGTGAGTATAATTTGCCTTGATATTTACTGCAACGAGGAGATGCATCAGCGTGAGTTGATATCCAAGCATACTCAACACCCTCATTAACTAGCCTTTGCAAGTCCTCGAGGTTGGCTTGATATCTAACAAACATTTCAGCTCTATTACGTAAATTAACTTTATAAGGTTTCCCATCTTTATCGACTCTGTTTGATATTGGCGGGTTAGATGCTAATACTTTTACTTGCCCTTTTACAAGTCTATCGTAGTCATTAATTATCGGTAAGCCCTTTGTAGCATCATCAATAAATGGTCTAAACTTGTCCACAACTGTCTTGAACTCGTTGTTTGACTTAGTACCAGATAACTCATCTTTAAACGATTGCAGGTCAATATTATATGTCTTACTCATAACTGCTAATTGCGGCGTCTTATATCTTGCTATAGCATAGTTAATGTTTTGAGTTGTTGCAACCCTTAAAATCTTAACATTTTGTGAATACTCGTAATACCAGCGTTGAGTAGACAATGCTATTGACTGCCTACTTTCTTTAAGTAAAATGGGATCAGTTATATCTTTCTTTAACTCATCAATGATTTTAGCAATCTTTTTAGTGGTTTCATCTTTGCTAACATTAGCATCAACGTCAGCAACTATTATCTCTTTAATTTTAGTTGTTGCATTTTGCAATGCTATGATTTCCTTTTGTGCTGCGTTTTGTTTAGGACTCTTAATCTCCTGTGCCATTATCTTCACCTAATTTAGGCTCTTCTTCAGCTGGTGGATTTAAAAGATTTTCCATTTGTAATGTGGTAGGAGAATCCATATTAATATTTTGCTCGAATTTAATTCTTTGCACTTCTTCTAGCTTTTGGATTTCAGTCCAATCATCATGGATTTTATCAATTACAGTTTCGATAGATGCAACTCCAGAACTCCTAGCACCACCCCAAGTAGTAATCTTATCCTCTTGTTTGGTGATGATATAATCTCCAAAAGTAACATTAACGTCTAAGTTATCAAAATTTAAATCTATCTTAGCAAAAGCGTCTTGATTAGCATTTGTGTTTTTTTGCATCCAACTATTGAGTTCTAAAAGCTTCATAAGCATGTCTTCCATAAAAGGCTTCCATATTTTTAACTTCTTTGCTCTTGTTTCTAGAGTTGCTTTATTGCGTTCTTGCTGGCTCTCTGCTGAGGCGTCTATTGCTTCTAGTCCAGTTATGCCTAAAGCAACTGGGCTTAAACCTGCTTTATTAATAGCGTTAGTTAATGCTACTCTCCACTTCTTTAAATGGTCTTCGGTCTTATCGCTTATCGTTTGAATTGTAATTTGGTTTTTAGTGTTTTGGTCGTCATCTCCAGCAACCTTAACATAATTAGTTATAAACTCATCGGGCAGTATCTTTTCGTCATAATACGTTCCATCAGATAATTCAACCGATATTGTTGGTATCATATTCTCTGGAATATATCTGATAGATTTGTTATCTCTTAACTCTTGTATCAATTCGGAGTACGCTTCATCTTGAGCGTCAAAACTATCTAATGCACCCTCATAATCGGAAGCCCCATAATACGTATCCATAAACTCATGCGATGGGGTTTTGTTTGGCTTGTAGAATGCTAGCATTCCTTTGATGCCTTTATAAACAAACTCATCATTATCATTAAGTATTTGCTTTCCGTCGGTATCGTATTTAAGTTCATACCCCTCATCTATAGTTTCAAGAGGAACATTCTTTTCTTCGCTATTAGATTGTAGTTCATACAGTTCATAACGAATAATAGCGTCGCCCTCATCATTAGTTGTATATACCTCATCAAGTCTATACTGCTTTTTATTGGCTGTGTACCAATATTTAAAAATGACACCAGTTAAGATGCCACGCTCGATTATCGCCTCTGCCTTAGTGACATTAGCAACTTCTAGAATTGGATAATTTGATAATGAAACTTTATGACTATACTTCATAAAGACTCCGCCACCCCAGCTCTCATTCTCCGCTGCGTTTTCTAGTCTTTCGTTTATGTTTAGATCAACTATAAGGCTCTCTAACAAATCTTGGACTTGTTTTGCTTTTGTTTCATCTTTCTTGTCGTTCTCGTCATAAACCACAGTTTCAACTGTATAGCCACCACCAAAAAGAATAGTAGCCATCTTTGTAGAAATTAATCCCGGTATACCAGAGTGTAGCATTCTCGCTGTTGATGGCGCTTTATACCAAAAATAGTTTTGACTATCTTTTTTTATGTTGTCTCGATATAATCTTCTAAGTAGTCTTTTATCTCCAGTAAACCATACTCTATATTCCTCTATCCTACGAGTATACGCTTCTGACGAATCTAAATCATCTAACCCATATACATAACGGGGATCAAAGTTTATTCTATTTCTAATCATTTGCAAATCGCCCTCCAATCTCCCTAATCTCTTTTTCGTTCTATAATCTTTTATCCTTTTGAAAATCCCCACGCTATGCCACCTCTCTAAATCTCTCATAATTTTTGGAAGCCTTTAGTAAGGCGTTCATATGTCTTGTTAGTGCATATTCAGTTGAGTCCATAATATCATTGTGTCTTTCGTTTTTGTCTTCTCGATATTCATTAGGCTTCTCGCTTTTCTTCGCAATTCTATAAGCATCATAAGTATCTATTCCCTCTTTGGTGCTGTTGAACTCTATTTGCTCGTGAGATAGTAAGATAATCATTAAGTCGCATCGCTGCTTTATAGTTGCTTTATAACTTTCGATAACTGCTATATGCGGGAATATGCTTTTAAACAATGTCCTAATGTCTTTGATAAAGTTGCTCTCAGCACTATCAATTGCAACATATCTAATTGGCTTATCATAATGCGATTTTATAAACGTTATTAGTTCTTCGGTTTTTTGGTTATAACCACATTGCTGGAATGTCTTTTTATCAACCACTCCGCACTTAGAATAGTTATGATTAAATCCTACTAAAGAAAATGAGTTAGAGGCTTTATTACCACCGATATCAGCACCAATTCCATATTCAACATACTTTCTTGTGTCAATTGGCTTAATGTGTTTATCTGGGCTCATATAGTCATTAAACAATAATAGCCCGGGTGCTCCACGTTCACCTAATATCTTAATTGTGTGGTAGTAAGAGCCGATTGGATATATGCTTGATGATCGTTCTATCTTTTCCTCCGTCATTACTGGGTTGTCTCGCATAGTCCAATGCATGTAATACCAGCCTTTTTCTTTATCGGCCTTATCCATATCCGCTCTAATTGATGCTGGAACGTCTCCAATAATTCTTGCTCGGTTGATATAATCTGTATATATCCAGTGAGTAGGGATATCCCCATTTAAAGTCCAAAACGTTTTAGGATACATCGCTGATGATTGCCGCATAAAGCACTCATCTATAAATTGCTTATTTGCATTATTAACTTCATCAACCATAATAACGCCGAGTGTTTTACCGTTTATCTTTTCCCACTGGTTAGCTGTTGCATAACCGCATAATAAAACTCTTTTGATTTTAGGCTTATTTGGAATGTCACATTTAACTTCTAAATAGTATCCCCCAAATTCTTCTTTTTTTCTTTTGACATATTGAGGGTAGCATTTTTCTAAACCAAAATCAGCCTTTAAAACATTATCTCTAATTGAATCTAAGTTCTCGGCACTTATTAAATGCAGTTCTTCATCACTGTCTTGTATTGCTTCGAAAAGTAGTTGAGTTGCTGTAACTGTCTTTTGGCTTCTAACAGTGCCCTCAAAAACAAACAAATAAGTATTGTCTCTTAAGCCTATCGACATTGCATCTAAATATTTGTCAGTGATAATGAAGTCTTTAGCCATTATCTAACTCCTCATCTAGATCTGCAACTCTGCGTTTTTTAAGAGCTTCAATAGTTGTTCTGTGCATATTCATTTGCTCTGTATCTTGGCTTGGCTCAGCCTTGTCATTGTATAGCCCATGTATTCTTGCCAGTTTATCAAGGGCTGATAACTGGTCTTTAGGCACAATCTTTTTTTTAAATATCTCTGGCTTTGTAGTTATATTAGTTAGCTTGCCATCATCATCAAATGTCTTGTCTGTTAATACTACAACTGTTTCTTCTTTTACAAGCCCACGAGCAAATTTTGTTAGCCATTCTAAGACTTCATCGCCTTGTGCGACTTTCTTTTTGTTGGCTGTTTTTAGTCTTTTGTCTATCTCTGCTTTAATGTGGGGTTTTGTTAAGTTCTCTGCGCCTATGTATCTAGCAGTGTCTTCGCTGTATCCAGCCTTGATTGCAGCCCTTGTTGCGTTACCTTTGTTACGTATATATTCATTTATAAATGCTTGTTGTTTTACTGTTAATTTAGTTTTATCTTTGTTAGAACTAACTTGCATTTATAAACACCTCGTTTCTTGTTATATTTATTTATCCTCCAGTATAGTTACTTAAATTAAAAAACCAGTATATAGTTGTCTATCCACTGGTTTATGTTTTATATATATTTTAAATAATTAATTGTTTTTTAAAAGTCATCTAAACTACATGTTAGGTAAGTTCTATATAACCTAGATGACTTATATGGAAAAATAGGAAAGAAAGAATTAAAACATAATACATAATAGGAGGTTATATATATGCCATATCAGTTAGTTAAGTAATACTATAGACTACTGACAATATGATTATAACACCTTATTCCCAGTTTTTGTGGGTTTTTGTGGGTACTTTTAAAAACTTATCAATCTTTTTTGTAATATTTGCACTTACTTCCCTAATGTAATCATAACTGACGTCTAACTCTTCTGATATTCCTTTTAAATTCATTTCCTCAACTTCTTTTAAATAAAATACTTTCTTTTCTAACTTTGTACTTTCATAATTTAGCCAATCTTCTAGGTCGTCTCGTGCAAACTCTAATTCTAACAATCTTTTTTTGCAACTGTTGATTTCTTTTGAAGTTGTTTCAATTCTTTTGTATAGATCGTTGATATTTAAAACATAACTACTTCCAGATTTTAAGTCATAGTTTTGAGCTTTGACGTCTTTAGGGCCACCTTTCAATAATTCTAATTCGTACTCTAAATTGCTGATTTTGATTTTTAGGCTGAATATATCATTCTTTAACTTTTTGTAAGTTATATAGTTTTTAACTTCTTTTGGTACTTTTCTCGCTTCCATAGGCTCTCCCCCTTTATAACCCTAATTCTTTTAACGTATAATGTTTACATTTTTCTAAACCATTAAATTTATGTTTACAGTTTTCTATGTCTATGGCGTGATAATTGTATTGGTCGATATAAAGCACCAAGCCATATTCTTTTTCTAATTCCACAAAATCGAAATTACTTAAAAACTCTTTTTCTTCGTTGGTTAGTAAAGGCTTAGGTAATTTAATGATTTCATACTCGCCATTTATTAAGTCTCCAATATAAATATCATATTTTAGATTAGGATTTGTGCAATTAAGTTTTAACCTATTATCAAAATAAAATAAAGCATCATAAATTATTCCAAATTTTCTGGTTATTCTAAATCTTTCATTCACTTTAACGTCTAAATGGTTTAAAATAATATCAGTTAATGCAGGGCGTTTTGATTCAAACTCGATGATTTCGTAACCTTTGTTTTTATAAAATTCTAAATAGCCAAAATTAACGTAACATTTAATAAAGTCATAACATGTATTTTTCCCATATCTACTATAACAAGAGTCTGGTGTTATATACCCCACGCTATCTGCCAACTTCAAAAACTCATCAGCAAGTTCTTCACTTTCACAATGCACTGCTTTACCTAAATATAATTTATCAAATTGTTCTCTAGTCATTTACTTTTCCTCCTTTTCTTTTTACTTTTATACCTATTAAGTATTTGTTCTTCGGTTTCAGTAATCACGATCTTGTTTTTTACAGGCTTGTATTTTGTTTGGTATCTAGGGAAAAAATCATAATAAATACTTTCTAAACTTTTAAACATTTTGCCCCTCCTCTGTATTTATTCGTTGCCCACAAACATAACAATATTTAGTTTCGTGTAA
>ENA-UOOK01006326-UOOK01006326.1-fermentation-metagenome-genome-assembly--contig:-NODE-6326-length-11406-cov-6.683464_pt1 | contig 11406 bp, 7 predicted proteins | sample MGYA00245777_ERZ724023 | MGnify/ENA primary metagenome ERZ724023 (study PRJEB28704, sample SAMN03018312) | fermentation metagenome | biome: anthropogenic terrestrial biome; feature: soil; material... | reverse complement strand
AGAAACGTCGTAAAGAGGTAAAACTTGCCGTAGTTCATGAAGGTTGGACTCGTAGACAAGGTCGTGGAGGGAAAGAAGATTATCAGTTGGTTAATCCCACTTACATAACAGAGATCAAAGAAAGTGAAGATGAGAATAAGGATTTTTGGGAAAATCTTCGGGGTTTATTACAAACCAAATACAAAAACATTGATTCGATTCCGGTAATTATCAATGGAGACGGCGCTTCCTGGATCCGGAAAGGAACAAACTATTTCAAAAAAGGGTATTATCAATACGACAGGTTTCACATAGCAAGAGCGCTTAGAGAAGGTCTAAGAGAATATCCTAAAGCCCTCAAAGAGGCGCAGAAGGCGTTACAGGCTAATGATATAGGTAGCTTATTTTGTATATTATTTGAAACCTGGAAAAAGGAAGGAAAGGGAGAGAACCTTGAGAAATTAAAAGATACGTTGGTGGAGAATGCCGCCTTATTTAAAGCCATACTAAGGCCCAATTATATTTAAGACGTTATAAAAAAATAGTATTTATACCTAAATTCAGCTGCGTTTGTTGAACTGCCGATATTCGGAGGGGGAGATATTCTCATATTTTTTAAAAAGACGCGCAAATGATATGGTGTAGTCGTAGCCGGTACGATCCGCGATTTCATTTATAGACAGGTCTGTTTCAACCAAGAGCCTTTTCGCAAGCTCTACGCGTGAGGTTTGGATATATTTGTTTACAGTATTCCCGGTTTGCTTTTTGTATTCCTGCGACAGTATTCTGGACGGCATATCCATATAGTCGCAAATCATCGGAATGTTCAAGTCTTTGCAGCTCAGGTTTGCCAAGATATAATCGTTGATTTTATCGGATAGGTTGCTGTCGGATTGGTCACTCTTTGTATCATCGGCAAGATAATTTTCTTTAATATCTAAAAACAGGTTTTTTATTTTTTCCAAATATTGATATGGAATAACAACTGTTTCCGTTATTACAACAATATTGAGTATTTCTTCAAATGTTTCATCGTCAATGATAGTATGAAGTGCGCTTGCAATGGTTGATGACAGCTTAAAAACATAGAGACGGGCATCGTTGGATTTGGTCAGAATGGGAAAAACCTCGTTGCATTGCTCCAATATATTTAGTGCAGTATCAAAATCCTTTGCCTTTATGGAATTGTAAAGCTGCGTTTCTATCAGGTCGAATTTTTTCAGCGGCAGGATGTTTGAATCCTTGGATGTTTCCAAAGAATACTTATAAATAGTTCCGCTTTCATCCTCAGAGGTAATACTTTCAAGATTGGTCAGCATATGCGCATACAGCGACGGCAGACTCTCAACCCCTTCCCCGGGTTCGCTGAGAGAAATGACATATTTGAATTTGAAGAATTCGGAAATAACGCAGACGCCCTCATTCATAACGGAAATGAGCGAATTGATTTCCGAATCACTTTTTTTCGGCAGGTTGACGACGGCAACAAGCATATTGTCGGCGTGCGTAAAGGTAACCGTATATTTTTTTGAAATCAGTTCTTCAAAAATATTTTGCAGAACAAATTGACAGGTATTATATGCGTTGTCAAACAGGGATTCGCCGTCTGTTTCTGCAAATTCGCCATAGTTTGATATATAAAAGCCGAGTACCGTAAAATAATCGTCCTTCCAATCTATTCCCAGGCTTTGAAATTCTTCGATAAGAGAGGTTGGATCCTCGGCGGGAAAATGCAGTAAAATTTCCATCTTATTTGAAATGATTGCGCTTCTTTGAGATAAAAGCTTTTCCTCGGCGATGTTTTTGTTCATCAGCAAGTCGGCAATTTGCTGTTCCAGCGTATTCATAAGATCACTGTTGACGGAGACCTCGGGCTGTATTGTATACAGAATTTTGTGTATCTGCCTGAAATTTGCCGAGATGTATCTGTATATATAAGTTCCGGATATCAGTGTGGATAAAGCGGAAAGCAGAAAAATCAGTAAAATCTGGAATTTAATGATAGAGTCTGTGCGGCTGTAATCGTCCAAAAACAGGTATACAAAATCATCGATAGAGGAAGGGGCGTCCGTTGCAAGATATTTGTTCCCGTCAAGTGTAATGGTTGCTGTTTTGGAACGGCGGTCGGTATAACTGAGCGGATAATCGGCGTCTGTATTTTGATAGGAAAGATGATTTTTGTCATATATAAATATATTGCCGTCTTTATAGCGCATAGCAAGAATTCCGTATGGGGAAAAATCGGTTTTGGAAAAGGTCTCAAACACCTTGGCGGGGTTCATCAGCAAAACGACAGTATAATCATTGTTATAGTATTGTTTTCTTTGGATATTTGCAATATATTCGCTGCTGTCGAGCCGAAGGAGTGTGTATGCCTTTAATTCGGTAAACAATGCCATAAAATCAGCATATGTTAGGGCGTTGTCAGAGGTTCTGTCAATATGGGAGTTATAGTATTTGTCTATCGTAGAAGAACCGTGAATATCTGCAATACGTCCGGTTTTTGCAGAGTAAATCAAAATATTATCTATCCAATAATTTCCGACAGCGGCATTTTTGAGGCTTTCGGAAACCTCAACCGAATTAAATACCAGATTTTTGGAATCGGAAAAGCCGCCTGCAGCAAAGGCGTTTATTTTGCTGTCAGCGGTTATTTGATATAGAGTCTGATTATTGCTGACGAGTACGGAATCTATATTATTTGCAAATGTATTTACAAAAGCCTGATTGCCGGTATTCATTTCATTGCGCAGATTATAATTGGAAATTGTGAGAATTGTAATCCCGGCAAAGGCACAAAGCAGCATCATAAACAGCAGCCGTTTTCCCCAGCGGCTGTTTATAACGATGTTGTGCTTAAATAATATTGTAAATTTTTTTTAACAGTTTCTTGAACATAGTTTATATACTTCCCTTTTTAAATGAGCAAAATATGTTATGTATATAATTATACTGATTTATCCGGTTGATGTCAATAAACATTTTCCCCGTCGTTTATTTGCGCTCAAGAAAAAAATTGTATGGTAAAATACATAAATTGTTTGTTGAAATCGTTGCCGTATCGTGCTAAAATGAACTTAAAGATAAAAATTTGATAGTGTAAAGTAAGCTATGAAAACCGTCACCCTTGACAGCTTAGGAAAAACAATGCAAAAAAAGAAGTGCCGACGGTGAGAAACTCAAGAACAAGTTGAATTTTACCATCGGCAAAAACAGTGTAGCATTGTTTTACCACACTGTAAAGGGCAAGCAAAATCAAAGATTTTGTGACTGGCTTTGCCTCGGGTTCAAAATCTAAGAACAAATTAAGCAGAGGTTTGCTGAGTTTGAAGATGTGCAATGGTTTTCTGCCCAAGAAAAATGAGTAACTGCCATTTGCCGGGCATATTATCAGCACCTTCAAGCATTTCAATCCTGTTGAGAACACGATGTCCAAGTGAAGAATGGGGTCTTAGAAAATTGTAATAAGCTACCCATAAGGCAAGGTCATAGCTTGCACCATCTAAATTATCAAAGCCACATTTTACACGATAAGAGGCTTTGAAAGTGCGGTTAAGTCTTTCGACAAGCTGCTTAAAAGGTCTGAATTCAGCAGATACAGCGTCAGCATTGGTGAGACCGATAACCTGAGTAATATCAAATTTAAAAGCATTACCTTTTTGATAAAGAACTGTTGAGCAGCTAAAAGATAAGCACTGTAACCGTCAGCAATAAATCTAAAGTTTTCAGGCAGTTTGTCTTTAAAACCTCTGAAGGCCATCCGCATAGCGAGTATGCAAGGACCGACACCACGATTGTCGGAAACCTGATAGCCTAAAATGGAACGGGAAACCGCATCCATAATAAACCAGATATAACCTTTAATGCCACGAATTTTAATATATGTTTCATCTGCAACAAGAGTTGATGATGGCTCATAATCGTAGTTGTCAACAAAAGGTTTAATGACAAGTGCGGCAGTTCTGGCGTAATTGGCAACCATCTGATGAGAAATTTTAATGCCGTAAAGGTCATTCATTGCCTGAGCAGTCTTACGAAGAAATAGTCCTAAATTGACATGCAGAGTAAGACACAAGGACATAATGTGTGCATTATGCTTTGAGAATTTAAGCGAAGAAGATTTTTTTGGCAAAGAGGAAAGCTCCATATCAAAAAAATCTACAGTAAATTCACGGTAGATATAATGAAGCTTGTAATAATTTTTACCGTAAGGCTCGGCAAGATGCTTTTTATCAACCTTTTTAAGATTGTTAAGATAGTATGGACATTTGGGATTAACGCATTTGTGTACTCTAAAAAACTTGCGGTCTTTCTTGGCTGTAAGAGCATGAGAGCAATGAGGGCAGAAAAGCTTGTTAGTAACCTCAAACTCTTGCGGATTGCAAGACGATGAATTACCGCAAACCTTACAGAGAATTTGATTATGAGAGCCATTGTTCTTGTAAAGGTACTCCTTTGGTGCATTGCAGTGAGGGCAGATATAGTTGTCAGGAATATCGCAAATAGAACGGCGTTTTACAGGCTTGACATCAACATCATATTTCCATTTGATATATGCGAGAAAGTCTTTGTAAAACCAAGCTTCAACAGGTTTTTTAATTAAGGGAGGCTCATCAACTTTAAATTTTTGATACTCGGGCGAATTGGAATCATCAAAAATCCATTGTCTGAGAGGTATATACTTGCAGATAAATTTAAAAAGAAAAGAAATTATTTGCAAAAGGTATTGATTTTGAATAAGTAAATGTTGTATAATTGAGTTCATAGCAATAGTCTCCTTTTAGACTGTTTATTTAATTGATGTATGCAACTCAATTATACAGCAAAAGGGAGGTTATTGCTATATTTTTATGCAAAAATCAGTTCTGAAAGGTAAATCTTTTTATATCTGCCCAATTTCAGAATAATTTTTTTTGAAAAATGTTATCCACATCAAAGCTTTGATTTAACCATTTTATCCACATCCTATTGCTATGGTTATTCCTTCTTACCTTTTTTGTGCATTATTCAGTTAAATTTACTCTTGGCAGATATCACTTCCTTTGATATACTTAACTTAGTTGCTTGATGTGCTTTGCACATCTCTTCTGAATATATCTTCTGCTGTCAGTTGCCACGTAAAGCTTGCTAACAGGTCAGGGGATATATTTTTTTGCTTCTTTTTTATCCCAAGCTGCTCTAATGCATAGTGTTCATATAATTGCTTCATGAAGTCAGATATCTGATGCATTAGATAATGATTTTTTAATGCCTGCTCGTTCCAGCTGCATGCATGAGTTATATCTGTCTGCCAGTGCTTCTGGCGATTAAATCCTTCGTTTTCTATCTTCCAGCGTAATCTCCCAACTTTGGCTATTTTCAATGCATTTTTTTGCGTGATCTTTATATCCGTTATCCATTGAAATGCTTTCCTTTTTACTTCCCCCTTTTCAACGGTTTCTTCCCAGTACTTCAGCAGATTTACCTTGTGCCCTTCATAATCAATCTCATTGATATACTCTGCATGCCCTACATGGTTCTTTTCAGGAATATTCTCGTATTCCTGAGCAATGCTGGGAATCCTTCCATCTTTGAATCGGATGATATAATTCCAGTGGTATTCCTTGCACAAATCCAACACCGGTTTTGCTGCATAAAGGCTATCCATAAGTAAGATTATAGGCAGACGCGGGAATGCCTTTTTCAATTTTTTCGCCAGCCGTTTGAAGGCTTTTATTTCGCAATCCTGTTTTCGCTCCTCCTCGCTCATGTTTTTCTGCCTCTCTGCATCTTCCCCGTTATTCTCTATGAACTCACTGCATATGCTGCATACAAGACCGGAGCCAAGATATATTTTTGCTTCCAGTACATCGTTATGGTAATTCACTTTTTCCTGCTCCGTCCCTTTGTTATAGTGACGTTCCAGGCATTTTTTATTTATCTGCCTATCACCGGAATAAAGCTGGGTTCCATCTATTATGATGAGCCACTTTTTCATAAATCTCGCATCATCAAAGCTTTTCCTGCGGAGCATCTGATATACCATGTCATGTATTACTTTTTGTAACTCATCAGGATCCAACCGTTCCAGATATTCGTTTTCGGTTACATAATGTGGCAGATATTCATCCAAATCCACCCCCAAAAATGCTGCGATATTGTCTACAATCTGCGGATTGTTAAATGTATCTGTCATATCCTGCATACTTGTAATACCTGCAATGCCTTTATAATAGATTTGTCCTAGCATCGTCCGATTTGCAAATTTGATATAACTCTGGTTTCTTGGATCGGCTGTCTGCTCAAACCTATTGAATAAATCCGGGCAAAATCTTCTCTGAACCTTATTACATGCTTCAATTGGATTCTTTTCAAGGGCTTTCGCAGCCCTGTCTTTTTTTCTTCCCATTTGGATACCTCTCTGCGAATAGTTTTTCTTCTATTGTATATCTTTTTCGTAGAAAAGCTTGTTTTTAAGGTTGATTTAATGCGAATTATTTTTACCTTTCAGAACTGTGCAAAAATCGTGAAACCTCCGAAAAATCAAGGTTTTAACAATAGTTAAAATAAAAAAACGGGGTGTCAATTTGACACTACCCAAAAATAAAAGGAGGACAAATCAAATGAAAAGAACTACAAAAAGAATTTTTAGCTGCGCAGTAACACTGGCGGCATTACTAAGCGCCGCGCTGCCGTATACAAGCAATGCCGATGAAACGGCATTGACAGCAGAGGGCAGTTACGGACAGGCGCTGAGCGATTTACCGCTCTTAAAAGGCTCGGTCAACGGACTGCCGGGGACGTGGTCGTGGCTTGACCCTACCATTCTGCAAGAAGTCCTTGCATTCACCAAACTATACAAAACTGCTGTTTCAAAAGAAAATCTACATTGAATCCGATCACAATAGTTTGGATTCAATGATAAAGAAATTGCGCAAGAAGCTTTATTTCGGAGAGGAAGCGCCGTTGATATGCGATGAACATGGGGCATTTACAAACCCTGTAAACTTCCGAAAGAGATACTACCGGATATTAAACCAAGCGGGAATTGAAACCAAGGGATTGCATTCGCTCCGTCATACATTTGCGACCAATCTTGTGAATGGAGTAAAACAGCCTGATGGAACGATACGGGCATTAAGCCCGAAACAGGTGGCGGACTTGCTCGGGCACAGCACTTCGCAGATCACTGAGATGTACTATGTTAAGAAAGATACCGCAAGGCTGAACGGAATTACGGAGGGGTTTGAGATATGAAATTCAAACAACATCGCCGCCTGAGAATAATTCTCAGGCGGCACAAATTTTGTGCGTTCCTATGCTTTGAGGTATGATTAGCTACACTTAATTTATATAATGAAAATAGGTCGGTATTGCGTATGTCGGCGTGAAGAACAGCTGTCATTTCGGTGCGGCTGGTTATTATTCAAACCTTGCGGCAAAAGAGGGATTGATCGGTATTTCCATGAGTAATGCGGATCCTGTTATTGCAGTTCCCAACAGCCGTGTGAAGAATATCGGCAGTAATCCTATGTCGTTTGCGGCATCGCTTCCGGACGGGAAAATCGCACTCAGCAATGACGACGGAGGCGAATAAATCTCCGGCGAGTGCAAGCCTTCAACCTATGGCGGCGCACAAGGGATATGGCTTTGCCGTTTTGGTAGAACTTTTTTCCGCTGTGATACCAGGAACTGGTATGCTCAGGTCAAGTTTTTAGCTGACGATTGCATATACTGCATATTCGTTAAACCGCCGTGAATAATGCTTCCTCGGCGGCATCAGAGACTCTTTCCCAAGCAGTGTTATTTTTAAAAGTTCCGTCAAATTAATTTGAAACCATCTTATGTAAAAGTTCCCTATATGTACAATAAATATATTATTTACGGTTCTTTAATATTTTAACGCCATAGCCCGGAATGTCAAAGGTTTCGGGCATTGGTCGGCCATCCGGTGCACAATAATCCGGCGGGATTTTAACGGTAGTATTTTCGGCGTTGAAATTCTGAAGCAGAAGGTACTCGGCATCGTCACTGAAGCGTTTACTTGAAAAAACACCGTCCGCAGGAGAATAATGCTCAAACTCATGCGTTATTTTATCATAGAAATGATTTAAGTATTTGCCGTTATCGCGGAAGCCTATGTAGTACGCGGTGCCCTTGCCATAGCTGTTGCGCAGGGCTGCGGGCATGCCTTTGAAATAATCACTTTCAAAGGTTGCAATTATATCCGCGGTAACGCTGTGGATATATTCGCAGTAGTCAACAGCCTCAAATTCCTCTTCGTCGGCGCAAACCTTAACGGTAATACCGCTTTTAAGCGAGTCCGTCTCTTCCGCCCAAATTCCGAATACATCTTTTAATTCATCGGCGGGAAAACCACCGAGATAGCACATATCGTTTTCGTCCACAATACCGGTAATATAGGTGGCAACCAGAGTTCCGCCGTTTTTTGTATATTCGCAAAAGCGTTCAATGGTTGAGTGCTTTATGAGATACAGCATGGGTGCAATTACGATTTTGTATTTTGAAATATCCGAGTCCTGACCGATAATATCTACGTCTATACTGTTCCTGCGGAAATATGCGTAATGCTTTAAGCAGGTATCAAGATATTTTTTGTTTTTGCCGCCGAATGCGACTATATTGTCAAGGGTCCAGCGTGTTTCCCAATCATAAATAATTGCGACTTCGGCTTTTTGTGAGGTGCCGCAGATTTCTTTGTTTTCTGCCAGAAGCTTTCCGAGATTACAGATTTCCTTAAATATTCTCGTGTCATCACGTCCCGAGTGGTCAACGATGGCGCCGTGTGTTTTTTCATAGCCGCCTCGGCTTTGACGCCATTGAAAATAGCCTATCATATCGGCGCCGTGTCCGACAGCCTGAACAGAGCTTAATATATTCATGTTGGGTCTTTTTGTTGTGTTGGGTGTTTCGAAGTTTGCGACGTTCGGCGTGTTTTCCATGATATAAAACGGCTTGTGCAAAAAGCTTCTGCACATGTCATAGGTAAAGCCCGCTTTGACTGCCTCGTCAATAACATTATTGCTGTGCCACCGTGGATAGATATCCCAGGATATTATATCGACATAATCCTTAAATTTATGATAATCAAGGTCAAAAAAACAACCATGAAAATTTGTGGTAATGGGAATATTGGGCGAAAAGCGCCTTATAGGCTCCGCTTCCGCGCACATAAAGTCAACATACAGCTCTGTCGTAAATCGTTTCCATTCAAGATAAAGTCCCGTGCCGTATGTACGGCTTTTCGGCTTCGGAATGTCTATCTCGTCCCAGGAGCTGAAGTCGCCGCTCCAGAAATTATTCCAAAGCGTTCTGTTCAACAAATTCAAATCGTTATTGTATTTTTTCTTTAGCCACTCGCGGAATTTATTTTGGCAGTTTTCACAGTAACAGCCTATGCCCTGATATTCGTTTGAAATATGCCAAAGTATAACGGCGGGATGGTTCCCGTATCGTTTGGCAAGCTGTTCGTTTATTGCGCGGACTTTTTGGCGGTATACAGGGGAAGATGGGCAGAAAAATGCTCTGGGAACGCATGCTTCACGCATCATATTTTCGTCAACGCGCGCGGCCTCGGGGTATTTTTTTGCAAGCCAGTAAGGCATTGCGGCACTGGGGGTGCCGAGTATAACGCTTATCCCGCCCGCGTATAATCTTTCGATTGCTTCGTCCAAAAATGAAAAATCATAGTTTCCCTCTGTCTTTTCAAGGACTGACCAGGCGAACATACCGAGGGTCATTACGTTGCAGCCCGCCTGCTTCATAAGAGTTATATCCTTTTCCAAAATTTCGGGATAGTCCTGCCATTGTTCGGGTGAGAAATCTCCTCCGAGTAAAAAGACCAAATTTTTTTGTGACATAATCTATATATTCCTTTCTTCCTAAACTGCATAAGAAAATGCACATACAGTTTATAAGCTGTATGCGTATTTTTCAAGTCATATTTAAAAAGAGGGATGTTTTTCGGAATAAGTTGATAGTTTTTTATACATTTTTGTTGTCTTTAAAGCTGTTTCGATAGTCGCTGGGGGTCATTCCCGTTCTGTCCTTAAACCAGTTGGAAAAATATCTCGAGTCACAAAAGCCGAGTCCCTTTGAAATATCGTATATATGGATGTTGGAGAATCTGAGCATATGCTTTGCTCGGGTCAGCCGCTTTTGGGATATATACTTGTACGGTGATATGTTAAATTTTTTGGTAAACACACGTATTGCGTGATTTTTTGAACAGTACACTTGTGCGGCAAGCTCGTCGAGTGAGATGCTGTAATTCCACATCCTGTCGATAAGCACCTTTAACGAATCGGCTATTGAAAGACTTTGTAGATGCATTTCGTTTTTCTGGGTGTAAAGATAAAGCTTTTGAATCAGTTCAAAAACCACAATGCTGCAGCGGCTCATAATCAGGTGCGTGGGAGTTTTATCGTCATCGCAGATTTTGATTATTTTTTCAAGCAGGCTTCTTGTGTCAAGCTCGGGAAAAAGCAGCACCTGGTCTAAGTTGTATATTTCAAAAAGACTGTCCGCAAGAGGACCGTAAAATATGACCCAAAGCTTTTCCCACGGGTCGTTCGGGTCGGTATAAAATATTTGTGTCGAGCCCGAATGAAAGATATGAGTGTCCCCCGCCTTCGGGTGACTTATTATGTCGTTTTCCTGAATATAGCCGTTTCCCGAAATAATATATTCAATCGTATAGTACGAGGTTATACCACGATTGAAAAAATAGTCTTTGCCGCAGTAGGTGTGACCGCACTGGTTAATCCAAAACGGATACGCGGCGTCAGGGGTAAATGTTTTTTCATATTCAACTGTAGTTTCGTTTATTATTTTTTTGTTCATATCTATGTTCCTCACTTATAATTCTGCGGCGGTATTTGTTTTATTATACACCTTTAAGAATAATTTGTCAAAAGAAAAGATTGGTGCAGTTTACGGAAAATTCATTTTATAATCCGACTATATCAATAATCCTCACAAACATAGGGATAATTAACATTGACTTAGAATCTGTGAGATGATATAATGGCACATAAATATCACATCTTTTTGAAAGCGATATTGGTTAAAATTAATAAATAAAAAGGAGAGAAAAGATATGAAAATCAGAAAAGTTTTGGCGGGCTTGCTCGCCGCGGTGATGGTGGTTCCGATGGCTGCGTGCGGCCCTGCAAAAGAGGAAGCGGGTAAGGTAAATATTACAATTGGAAACTGGCCGGCGGATACCGACCCCTCGGGTCAGGAGAGAATGGCGAAGCTTAAGGATGAGTTTATGGCGCAAAATCCGGATATTAATATAATTACGGACACTACTTATTACGATACGAAAAACCTTAATCTTAAGGGCAGCGCAAAACAGCTTGCTACCCTGTATGCATGTCCGGTCACAGAGGTATCAACAGCGTATAATGCAGGCTATGCCAAGCC
>ENA-UOOK01006325-UOOK01006325.1-fermentation-metagenome-genome-assembly--contig:-NODE-6325-length-11406-cov-12.352832_pt1 | contig 11406 bp, 10 predicted proteins | sample MGYA00245777_ERZ724023 | MGnify/ENA primary metagenome ERZ724023 (study PRJEB28704, sample SAMN03018312) | fermentation metagenome | biome: anthropogenic terrestrial biome; feature: soil... | reverse complement strand
GCGGATATGCTCACGTTTTTTATTCAGCAGTTCATCGGCATGGGATTCCACGGTGTCCCAAATGTTATCCATGTGCTCTGTAACACGGTTATCGTATTCCTTAAATAAATCGGCCAGCGGCTTGGCAGAACGCAAGAGCGCCCTGGCCTGCGCATCCGAAAGATCGTTGTTTTCAAAAGACAATAAAATGTCCTCGCGGATGTTGTACTCGTAGCTGTGGTTCAGGATTTCCTTGGGGGACTGTGAAAGAAGCCAATTACGGTATTTTTCCTGGTCGGCAAACATCTTTTTGTAAAGCGCCGTATTGAGCTGTTCATTGGTCATAGCATTTCTCCTCCGTTCCATATATTTTGTTGCATCATAAAAGCAGATGTGCTATATACGGCAAAAGGCGGCACGCTGTCCGTACCGCCTTTTGCTACTGGATATCCTTCAGATCACGCCGATCCGTTTCAGGTAGGAGAAACAATCCGTATGGCCGCGAAAATAGATGTGCAGCCGTTCCAGATTTTCAATCTCTATCGCCAGCTTCATATACTCCGCCAGCGCCGCGTGTTCCTCTGCGGTGAGGGATATTGCACCGGCACGCTCCAGCACCTGCTCAATGACAGGATGCCGTTCGCTGATCTCAAGGCTTCGTTTGCGAAGGGAAGTATATTCTTCGTTTGCGCCGGATAAATCACGGCAGATACTGTTGTCAAGCTCATTAAAATCCTGCGCGATCCGCTCCGGCAAATCGTAAAATGGACTTTTCTCCAACTCCATGACACATCCTCTCCTTATTGCTTGGTACTTCCATTTTAATAGGGAAGCCCTTGCCGGGCAAACCTGCGCATCCCCGCTCGTAATCCCGGTTCCTCTGCGATTTATCAGCCAGCTCGTCCGGCTCGGCGTCCACAAGAGAGCGGTCCTTTTCATCCATATTGAGCAGGATGTTGAGTTCCTTGAGCCTTGCTGTTTTTTCCGTCAGCTCGGCTTCGCGGGAGAAGGGCGCAGCCAGCTCGGCTTTTGCGTTTTCAAGCTGTACCCGCGTATTGTCAAGCTCAGCTATTACGGTATCATGTTTCGTTGTAAGCCCGTCCAGCACATTGTCGATACGGGTCCGATTGCCGTAAATGTCCGCGCCCAGCACGGCGGTATGGGAGAGCGTGCCTTTGAGGGTCAGCCGGTATTCGTTGCTCGGCCCATCGTAGGCCAGTACCATGGAAAAACCCCGGTACTGGCCTAAAAACACAGCGTCGGAGCCTGTCATTTTGGTGCAGGCGTCTATAATCGCCTTGCCTGCGGATTCCTTTTCGGCGTAGGCTGTGCCCATGATTTCCATAGGCGGGAACTGTTCAGGCAATTTCGGATGTGCCGCCACAAGCTGAATGTCCTGCTCATAGCCTGCCAGCCTTTCCGTCAGCAGCTTGATGGCCTCCGGGTATTTGCGGATGACCAATTCCTCCAGCGCGTACTTCTGGCTGAGATGGCTGGCGTGGAGGATTTTCAGCTTGTTCACATCCATCTCAAGCTGGCATTTTTCTATGATGAGCGGGTTGCCGGTAGCCAGCGCCTTGATTTCAGCGTAGGACAGGGCGGTTTCGTCTACATCCTCAGCGGAGCGGACGGGTAGCTTGCTGGTCATAATCTGGCTGATAAACTTCTGCTTGTTTTCCACAAGCTGATAGAGGTAGCTGTCAAAGGTTCCCTCCGTGACATAGCGGAAGATCTCCACTTCGGGATTCCTGTTGCCCTGCCGGACGATTCTGCCGAGCCGCTGCGCCAAATCAGAGGGACGCCACGGACAGTCGAGGTCATGGAGGGCAATCAATTTGTCCTGCACATTGGTTCCCGCGCCCATCTTCTGTGTGCTGCCCATCAGGACGCGGATTTGACCTTTGCGGACTTTGGCGAACAGCTCTTTTTTCCTGGCCTCAGTATCGGCATTATGGATAAAGGAGATTTCATGCTCCGGGACGCCCTTGGCCATTAGCTTGGCTTTCAGGTCGTCATAAACATTGAATGTACCATCTGCCTTGGGTGTCGAGAGATCGCAGAACACAAGCTGGGCCAGCCGTTTCTCGCGGTGCTGCTCCCAAATGCGGAACACGTTGGCGGCGCAGGCGGCAACCTTGCCGTCCGGGTCGTCGGGTAGCAGGGGGTTGATAAGCCGCTGGTCGAGCGCCAGCTTGCGCCCATCGTTTGTCACCTTCAACATATTGTCGGTGGCCGGGTCTACCTCACGGTTTCGTATCCGCTCCGCGCGTTCCGCCAGCTCCGCGATCATATCCCGCTGCCACTGGCTGGGCCTAATAACCTCCGTGTGGAAATTGGCCTCTGGAACGGGAAGATGGAGCATATCGGCAGTCTGAATGTCACAGCGCTCCTCATCAATCAAGGGGAATTGCATGCCACGCTCCCATAATATTGCATCCATAGGACATACAGAATCGCTTGCGTCAACAGGAAATTCGCTTAATCTCTCATCAGTAAGGAGTAATTCATCTTGCGAAAAATGCATACATGAAGGATCTAAGCAGGCAATGCAGGAACATTTTTTCAATACATCTTTAATCAAGACGTCATTCAATTTGGAGGGAACTGTAAAGGTGCTGGGCTTGTAAGGGTAATGTTGAATCTGCTTCGGTGTATAATCTAAAATAATGCCGACGACTTCCTGATGCGTCTGTTGCTTAAAAACTTTCGACATTAATAAAGCCCTCCATTTTTCGAATTTTTTCGATTAAGTTCTCTTCGTTCCCCCTAATCACAGCACTTGCCATTGTTACGAGAGCCTTGAAATCTATAACGCCTATATTCACATTGAAAGTTTTTTTAACATCCGCAATCAGTCTCGAAACTTCTGCTCGTTCGTTTGGTAAATGATACCCGATGGCGAGTGTAGTCGTATTCCAATCAGTAGTGTACGATTTGCGTGACAAGAGTATTATTTTGTTTTCAAGTGCTTGCCGTATCGCTTTTACTGAAATGAATGCTTCCTCGGTAGGTGACTTTATCTCAATTGGTATACTGAAAGAGTCATCAACAGCTATCGCATCCCACCTCTCATAATTTATTCCTGCACGAGACGCATAGCAATTAAACCCAATTACCGAAAACAGATCAGCTACCAAAGGATAAAATGTTTCCTTTGTTGCATTACGGTATGTAAGGGTCAGAGCATCTGCTATACATGAATTTTCACAACCTCGCCCAATGAACTCTGCTATTTCACGCGCGATAGCTGTATCCGTGGGTATTGCAGATTGTGCCGAATTGTTTCGCACAAGCTTAATAGTTGTGACCTGTTGCACTTTATATATTGATTCCGATTCCCCATCTCGTAAAGTCATTTGGTTGTATGTTCGTCCGATTTCGGGAGAAATGGCACGCGCATAGCCTAATGCACTATCTACGATTTCAGGGCGAATTGTCTGATATGGTGAAAAAATAAGTTCATCTTTCTCAACGCTTTGGCGTATCACGTCCCTGTCTTTTGCGACTTGAGCTATTGCAGGTGATATATCAAAATTGGCTCGTTGCAACATTGAGTAAAAACCAATGCGAACCAGGGCCGCTTGTTCGTCGGTTGTGTGTGATTCAAAGTCAGATAGGCGAACATCGTATAGTTCATCGAGTTGTTCAGCACGGTGCTTTCCGTATGGAGTGAGTTTGAACATTACCGTTGGTCTACCATCTGGATAAAATTCTTTTGTAAATATTCTATCAAACCAGTCGCAATATGTCAGCACAGCTAACGGAAATCTTGTGTAGTTTTGCATGGTATTTATCTGTATATTAATACGTTTAGACATATCAATTATTGCCTTTGATAAACGAGATGCACTCCCACGAAGCTTTGCTATTTCGGAAACAATGTTTTCGATGCCCTCTTCGCCTGTATCATCCATATTTAATATACCGATTATTATCTCGTCACGACAAATATGTGCATTTAAGCGTAATGCTGTTCTGAGAATTGCCGAAAATGCTCTTGATGCTTCTGTTCCCTTGATGGCTAATAATTTATTCGGATAGTTGATTCCAAGCACACTTTCTTCAAAGATAGCTTTCGGGTCTATGTCAGCGACAGCAACATGGTCACCAAGTAATGTGAAACAAAATATCAAAGCGGCTTTCGGGTCATCGGAAACCATCCACCCAAGCGTTCTAAATAATTCGGCATACATTTTAGACTGATTGTACAATGGATCTCGGCTTCTATCTTCACGGGTAGAAAGAGCCAATGCCCGTTCACCCACATGACCGGATGAAGCCGCAAGGTTCATTTTTGTTAATGTGTCCGACATATCGTCGAGAGTAAACCATGATTTCTCGCTCATGTATGTATGCAATACTTTGAATATTCTGATGAATGAGGGTATGTCTGACCCCGGATTAGGGAAACGGATCATGTGAAACCTCCGTATGTTTATATTTTTTCAAGTCTTGTTTGTGCTACATCACACCACCGTTTTTCCAACTCAACACCAAGCCAAGATATTGAATTGCCTTCACGATTTAACATTTCACAGCAAACACCTAACGTACCCGAACCATGAAATGGATCCAGTACCAAACCCCGATATTTACCCTCCGAATCTTTTGGACAAAATGCACGTAATAAATCGTAAAAGAGGGAAACTGGTTTTTGGGTAGGATGATCGGTACGTTCCACTTTATATCGGTTACCTGCTAATGTAGGATATTCCCATATATCTCCACGCAGCGCTCCATTCGGGTTTGGTGTCCACTCTTTTTTATTTCCTCTTTTGTCATTGTAAAAAACCGGGCTCTTCAACCGTTCTTTGCTCTTGTATGGTACTCGCATATCCTCCGCGTTATATGTCCATGTTTTTGCAGATTTTGAAAACCATAAAAATGGTTCATATTGAGCTGACGGAACTGTTTTTGTTCGACTAAATCCGTTTTCATATCTCCAAATGTTCATTCTACGATAATGAAGCCCTGCATCGTACATGATAACTTGGATAAAGCCAATGTAGTTGTGGATGCCAAACCACACTAAACTACCTGTTGGTGTCAACAAATCTCTACACAGTTCTATTCTTTTTTTCGTTAATTCGAGAAAATCGGGAAACGGTAAACTGTCGCTCCCGTTCCCAAAGTCTTTATTAAGGTTATACGGTGGGTCGGTTAAGATTAAGTCAAACTTAATACCCTCGACCAAAAGTTCCTTTAGGCACACATCGCTATCGGCATTTAAAATACGGTTAAATTCCATAAGCTACCTTTTGATACTCTTTCGAGTTCTTCGAAAAATAAGGATATACTGATGATGGATGTTTTCCACATACGCAAAGGGGTAACCGTAAGGCAATAGGCTTTTATGGTTTTGTGCGAGGATCTTGACACCTTGTAATACCAATTCACAACCGCGCCCAACGTCCATATGCGATAACCTCTGAATAAGGTCGCTGTGAAAGCTGATAAATTCAGATTTATTTCTGAAATCGGAAACTACTATGCACATATATTTTTTCTCTTTCAAGACCCGCCCACACTCTTTGAACACATCGTTTACGAGTGTATCTAAAAATTTTTCGTAGCTCTCGATATTTCCTAAGTCATTATCCTTGTTGGAGTAATTTGTTGCAAGGTTCTGCTCAACTCGTCCCTTTTTAACTTTATGGTCTGCTTTTTTATTCAAAATTGCCCAATACGGGGGGCTTGTAACCATGAAATCAAATGTTTCATCTTCAAATGTCTTAAGCACAGGAATACAGTCGTCATTAATAAAAGCATGTTTAAGGGAAGAGCCGTTGGCAACCTCTGTTTCCAATCGTTCGAGGGATAGATTATGCCATTCTGGAGACAACTCTATGCTCGTGCATAATCTGTTGTTCAATGCACACGCCTTCGCGGTTGAGCCTATACCACCAAACGGGTCTAATACCATATCACCTTTCTTCGTAAAGAATAGCACCAATCGGCTTATGTCCTGAAAGGAATACGGTGCGGGATGTTTCCTTTCAATCTGAGCGTGTGGGTGATTTGCGCCTAACCCCTTTTGAAAAAAGAAACTTTTTGTTTCGGGCAGCCACTGTTTCCCTGTCAAATCGTTAAGCGAATTGCGCGGGTCAACAATCTGCTCTTCCTGCTCTCCTTGTTCATCTCCAACAAGATCATTCGTATCAGTTATTTCCATCTGTTCTGTATTTACAGAAGCCATTATTGGGAACAAATCGAACAACCCTACTTGCTCGTCAATGCCATTCGTAACTCTTTTTTCTTCGTTTGAAATTACCATCTTTACAACTCACTTTTGCGTAACAGATGTAGCCATCTGAAAGTTGTTTTCTTTGGCAGTCTTTGTTCTGCCATCAATCGGTTTTTCAGCACCTCTTGGAATCACCCAAATACTACCCAACTTTTGTGCTCCATTAACTTTTCCGTTAGCGCAAAGGTATTGAGCGCGACGTGTTGTTATTCCCCATAATACTCCGGCTTCTTGAACAGTCATCCATTCCATTGACATACCTCACTTTGTTGTTTTAAAAATACAAACACATTATACATCATAATCGCGAACAATATAAGACGAAACAATAAATTACCTTTTTCATTTTCATCCCGAATGACACCACACAAATGGACGGATAGTATTTTTCGAAACGAGCGTGAAAGCATAACACTAATCAGGAATGGACTGGTTGCTCTGGACTGCCTGGCAGCAGGGAATAAATGGTTTCATAGGGTTGGGGACCAAAGCCCGCAAAGCAGGGTATTGCCTCCAGCCACTGCGTTGATTATCTCACCTGTTGGCGGAGGGAGACAAGCCCCTCACTCCCCTGCGCTGCGCTTCGGGGATCTTCGACGTACGAATTAACCTGCGCAAGCCCGGGTCAAGGGTTTTGTCATCCTGAGGGACGAAGGATCTTGAATTTCCAAGGGCAAGATTCTTCGCTTTGCTCAGAATGACAGATTAAAGGCGGATTGCCCCATTCGCTGGGCTTCTGGGGCAGGCCGCGCTTAGCTCGTAAAGACGAGTTGATTGATCCCATTCGCTACGCTCTTGGGACAGGTGGCTGACAGGAATGCGGATCTCACCCTCTGCCCACTCTGTATAGAAGGTGAGGGTTTTGTCATCCTGAGGAACGAAGGATCTTAACCTGCCAAGGGAAAGATTCTTCACTGCGTTCAGAATGACAGATAAAAGGCGGATTGCCCCATTCGCTGCGCTTCTGGGGCAGGCCGCGCTTTGCTCGCGATGACGAATAAGCTTATAAGTGAAAGATGGCAAACACCTCACCCCCCTGCCCCCCTCCGAGGAGGGGGTAAAGGCAGATTGCTTCGCTCGCGATGACAGATCCCGGTCACCGCAAGGGCGGTAAGCGGTTTTGTCATCCTGAGGAACGAAGGATCTTAACCTGCCAAGGGCAAGATTCTTCACTGCGTTCAGAATGACAGATTAAAGGCGGATTGCCCCATTCGCTGCACTTCTGGGGCAGGCCGCGCTTCGCTCGCAGTGACAGCTCCAGGTCGCAAGGGCGGTAATATGTGCTATTTCTACATTTACGTGCGATTTTCACGTGTCAATTTTCACATGCCAATATATTCCAAAAAAGCCGAAAACTGATGTTACAATAGTCTCGCATTCAAGCCCATTCTCACTTCTCTGGGCTAAAAAAACTTTTAAGGAGATTGAATGACTGAGGAAAACCCCCGCATTGAAAAATTGAAGGCTATGCGTGCCGCGTCCAAACTTGGCGGCGGGCAGGACCGCATCGACAAACAGCATGCCAAGGGCAGCCTGACTGCCCGCGAACGCATCGACCTGCTGGCAGACCCCGGCACTTTTCGTGAAATCGGAGCGCTGACCACGGGTCTTAACGACCCGGAGGGCAAGACTGGCTTTGGTGATGGTGTTGTTACTGGTTACGGACAGATCGACGGACGAACCGTTTACATCTATGCCCAGGATTTTACCTTCCAGGGTGGTTCGCTGGGCAAGGTGCAGGCAGACAAGATCTGCCGCGTGATGGACCTGGCTGTCAAAACGGGTTCACCGATCATCGGCATGATCGATTCCGGCGGGGCGCGCATCCAGGAAGGCGTCTACAGCCTGGGCGGATATGCTGAGATCTTCCGCCGTAACGCCATTTATTCCGGTGTGGTCCCCCAGATCAGCCTGATCATGGGTCCCTGTGCCGGCGGCGCTTCCTACTCCCCGGCGGTGACCGACCTGGTGATCATGGTGCGCGGACAATCCTATATGTTCCTGACTGGTCCGGCTGTGATTAAAACCGTTACTGGTGAAGAGATCGATTCCGAATCGCTCGGCGGCGCGGATGTGCACCTGACAGTCAGCGGCAATTGCCAATTGGTCGGCGATACTGAGCAGGAAGCGATCGCCCTGGCACGCCAGGCGCTCTCATACCTGCCTTCCAATAATGTCGAACCGGCTCCTTTTACACAAGCGGACGAACCGGTCAACCGCCGTTCTGAAATGCTGAACACGTTAGTCCCGGAAGACCCGAGCATGTCTTACAGCATGCAGGATGCGATCAACGCCATCGTTGACCAGGGCTCTTTCCTCGAAATCCAGGCTGGTTATGCCCCCAACGCGATTGTCGGGCTGGCAAGGCTGGCTGGGCGTTCAGTTGGTGTGGTTTCGCAGGAACCCGCGATGATGGCTGGCGTGATGGACATCAACTCAGCCGATAAGATCAGCCGTTTTGTGCGCATGTGTGACGCTTTTAATGTGCCCCTGGTGACTTTTGTTGATTCCCCCGGCTTTTTGCCAGGTGTCAGCCAGGAACACGGCGGCGTAATCAGACATGGCGCCAAGGTGCTCTTCGCGTATGCTGAAGCGACCGTGCCAAAAGTAAGCGTGGTTACGCGCAAGGCTTACGGCGGCGCGTATGTGGTTATGAGCAGCAAATATATCGGCACGGATATCACTTTCGCCTGGCCGTCCGCTGAAATCGCGGTGATGGGCGCCGAAGGCGCGGCGAACATCCTCTATGGTCGCCAGATCAAACAAGCGGAAGACCCGCAGGCTGAGCGTGATCGTTTGACCCAACAATACCAGGAAGATTACCTGAATCCATACGCGGCAGCCAAAGCTGGCTATATCGATGAGGTCATCGAGCCAGCGGAAACCCGCCAAAAACTTATCGAAGCATTGCAGGCGCTTGAAAACAAGGTCGAAATGAATCCAGCCCGCAAGCACGGTAATATGCCAGTGTAGGCGGCACTATGACAACTATTCAACAAGGCTTATTGATTACTGTAATTGGCATGGCGCTGGTTTTCGTGATGATTCTGGCTCTCTGGGGGATTATGGCACTGTTGGTGAAACTAACCAACAAGCCCGAAGCCGAAGAAGAACAAGCTGCTGAAGTTATCGCGGCAGAACCTGAAGAAACAGCAATACTGGACCCAAACGGCGCCCTGGCTGCTGTCATAGCGGTGGCATACGCAATGCAAAGACAGGCGACCGCCTCCGCGTTTGCACCCCGCCAAGCTGAAGCAAGCTCAAAAAACTCCTGGCTGGCTGCCGGCAGAACCCAACAACTTTACTCAAACACCATCAGAGGACGGAACCGATGAAAGTAAATCTCACCATTGAAGGAAAACAATACCAGGTAACCCTGAATGACCTGAACGCAAGACCGATCATCGCTGAAGTGAATGGACATTATTATGAAGTATGGCCAGAAGACGAACAGGCGCCTACTTCTCCAGTCAGACCGAGCGCGCCCACACCGGCTGCTCCGACAGCTGCAGCCCCCGCGCTTGCTGTGGCTGGTAGTCTGACTATGAATTCTCCCTTGCCGGGCGTGATCATCTCGATTGATGTTCGCGAGGGTCAGGCTGTGAGCAACGGGCAGGAACTTTATGTGCTCGAAGCAATGAAAATGAAAAATTCGATCAAGGCTGACCGGGATGGCACGATCGCTTCCATCCACGTGAATGCTGGTGATACCGTAAAGCATAACCAGCCGATTCTGACTTTCGAAGGGTAGGAGGAAGTCAATGGATTTTACCCAATTGTTACAAGAACTGGGCAAAGGTTTTGCTGAATTTACCTGGGGAAACGCCGTTATGATCCTGGTCGGGTTGATTTTGATCTATTTGGCGATCTGGAAGGAATACGAACCTGTGCTGCTTCTGCCGATCGGCTTTGGTTGTTTGCTCGCGAACCTGGGCATGTCGACCGAAACCGGTTTTATGAAGGTTATTTATGATGCTGGTATCAAGACTGAATTATTCCCACTGTTAATTTTTATCGGGGTGGGAGCCATGATCGACTTCAGTCCGCTTCTCTCACAACCCAGCCTGGTTTTGCTGGGGGCGGCAGGGCAATTTGGCATTTATTTCACTTTGCTGCTGGCAATTTTGTTGGGCTTCCCCCTGAACGAAGCCGCGGCAATCGGCAGCATCGGTGCGATTGACGGACCGACTGCCATTTTTGTCAGCGAACGACTGGCACCAAGTTTGCTTGCCCCGATCGCAGTGGCTGCTTATTCCTACATGAGCCTGATCCCGATCATCCAGCCGCCGATCATGAAGGCGATGACCACCCGTGAAGAGCGTTTGATCCGCATGGAATATTCTCCCAAGCCGGTTTCGCGCCTTACTTTGGTGCTCTTCCCCATATTGGTGACTGTGCTGGTAGCATTGGTCGCCCCTGATGCCGCTCCGTTGATGGCTGCGCTGATGCTTGGCAACCTGCTGCGGGAAGCTCTGGTGGTTGACCGTTTGAGCAAGACTGTTCAAAACGAACTGATTAATATCGCCACTCTCTTTTTAGGACTTTCAATTGGCTCAACCATGACCGCTCAAAGCTTTCTGAACACGAGTACGATTTTGATTTTGGTTTTGGGTTTGCTGGCGTTCGTGGTCGACACGGTCGCCGGACTGCTGTTTGGCAAACTGATGGCTATGGTTACGAAGGGCAAGGTTAACCCGCTGATTGGCGCTTGCGGTATTTCCGCTTTCCCAATGGCGGGTCGATTGAGCGCGAAAATGGCGCTCGAGGAAGACCCAACCAATTTCATCCTGATGCACGCCATGGGTTCCAACACCGCGGGTCAGCTGGGCTCCGTGATCGCGGGGGGTGTGTTGCTGGCATTGGTGATGGGGGTTGGCTGACAGGCTGCCGATTTTTGTTTTCTGAAACGCCTGCATCGGCAGGCGTTTTTTTAATTTATGGAATAAGATTGCGGTTCCACCTGAGTTTCTCACTTTAGTGTCCTGTATGTTTCTCCAAAACAGAATGGATTCATGACCTCGTTGTTATCGTGAAGATGGCTTCGCCGGAACGGGGCAAGCCACGTTGATTACGGAAAGATGGCTTTGCCGGAACGGGACAAGCCGCGTTCCCTACGAAAAGATGGCTGCGCACGGCGGATTGAAAACACACAAAGTGCGAATAGACGAAAGCTCGAGGTGTTT
>ENA-UOOK01006324-UOOK01006324.1-fermentation-metagenome-genome-assembly--contig:-NODE-6324-length-11409-cov-5.044037_pt1 | contig 11409 bp, 9 predicted proteins | sample MGYA00245777_ERZ724023 | MGnify/ENA primary metagenome ERZ724023 (study PRJEB28704, sample SAMN03018312) | fermentation metagenome | biome: anthropogenic terrestrial biome; feature: soil; material... | reverse complement strand
GTGCCGAGAGGCGTGGGGGTTCGAGTCCCTTCGTCCGCACAAGCAGATTTTTTAAAACCGCCTGGCTAACGATATTACATCGAGAGTAGGCGGTTTTTTAAGTTTTGTTAGTAGCTATAATATTACAAGCCAAAGATTTTGTAACAAAGTAAATGCTTCATTATCTTTGCGCTCTCTTATTACAATCATTTTTATAATTCAAAGCTGATGAACATCACAAGGGAAAACATTGACGATCTTAATGCAGTAATTAAACTGACTATTGATAAAGAAGATTACAGCCAAAAAGTGGCTGATGTACTTAAATCATACCAAAAAAAGGCTAATATGCCAGGCTTCCGTCCCGGAAAGGTTCCTGCCGGTTTGATAAAGAAGATGTATGGAAATGCTGTTTTGGTTGATGAGGTTAATAAATTGATTTCAGAAAAGCTATCGGCATATTTGTCGGAGGGCGACTTTAATATTCTTGGAGAGCCTCTTCCAAGTGAAGCTCAGAAGCCTATTGATTTCGACACTCAGGAGAGTTTTGAGTTTGCCTTTGATATAGCTATGGCTCCCGAGGTGGATGTTAAGCTTAGCAAGCGCGACAAAATGAATTTCTATAACATTGAAGTTAGCGATGATATACTTGAGGGCCAGATTAAGAATCTGACCAGCCGTTTTGGCAAGAATGAAAGTGTTGAAGTTATTGGAGAGAAATCACTTGCAAAGGGTGACTTTGTGCAAGTTGATAAGGATGGTAACGAAATTGCCGATGGTATTAAAGCCGAGGATTCTGTGATGTCAGTCGATATAATAAAGAATGATGCCCAGAAGAAAAAACTCTTAGGCAAGAAGCTTGGCGAAGAGGTGGTTTTTGATGTGAAGAAGGCCTTCCCCAACGACACTGAGGTGTCGTACCTGCTGAAAATCACCAAGGAAGAAGCTGCTGAGGTAAAGGGTAATTATAAGTTTACCGTTAAGGAAATTACCGAGTTTATCGATCCGGAATTGAATCAGGAGCTTTTTGACAAACTTTTTGGTGAAGGAATTGTTAGCTCTGAAGAGGAGATGAAAAACAAGGTAAAGGAGGATTTGCAGAGCAACTTTGAAATGGAGTCTGACTACCGTTTTTCAATTGATGCCCGTGAAAGGATAGTCTCAAAACTTGATATTTCTCTACCTGAGGCTTTCCTGAAACGCTGGCTCAAAGCTACCGGCCGTGGCGAAGACGCAATGAGCGACGAGCAGATAGAAAAAGAAATGCCCAAATTCCTTGAGGATTTGAAATGGCAATTAGCTAAGAATGCAATTATTCGTGCTAATGAGCTAAAGGTTGAAGATGAAGATGTCAGAGCCTTTGCCAAGAAATCGGCAAGGTTGCAGTTTATGCAATATGGATTGACCAACCTGCCCGATGAGCATTTGGAAAGCTATGCAGCGGATATGCTTAAAAACAATGACCAGGCACGTCGTCTTGCAGAATCAGCTATCCAGGAGAAGGTTATGGCTTTTATCAAAGAGGCCGTGAAGCTTGAAGAAAAGAGCATTAGCCGCGAGGATTTTAACAAGCTGTTTGACAATAATTAATTGTAACTTTAGCTGCAAGCCCAAAGAATTTATTATTTTAGGCTGCGAATTTAAAATGGTGAAATATGATTGATCCAAAAGATTTTAAGAAATATGCTACAAAGCATATGGGTATAAACAGTATGATGCTGGAGAAATATATGTCTATTGCAAACAACTATATTTCGCCTACAATTATTGAAGAACGACAACTCAACGTGGCTTCAATGGACGTGTTTTCCCGTTTGATGATGGATCGTATTATCTTTCTGGGAGTTCCAATTGATGACTATACGGCAAATGTCGTTCAGGCGCAGCTGCTATATCTTGATTCGGTGGATTCGGCAAAGGATATCTCGATTTATTTCAACACTCCGGGCGGATCGGTTTATGCCGGTCTGGGTTTATATGATACCATGCAGTATATCTCATCTGATATTGCCACAATATGTACCGGTATGGCGGCATCCATGGGAGCTGTTTTGCTTACTGCCGGAACCAAAGGCAAGCGCTCAGCTTTGAAGCACTCGCGTGTTATGATACACCAGCCAATGGGAGGAACTCAGGGTCAGTCAACTGATATAGAGATTACTACACGTGAGATCGTGAAGTTGCGAAAAGAACTTTACACTATTATTGCCGAGCATTCGGGTAATCCCTTCAAAAAAATTGAAAAGGACTCGGATCGTGACTTCTGGATGACAGCCCAGGAAGCTAAGGACTACGGCATGATTGATGAGGTTTTGGTGCGTGAGAAGAAATAAAAGTGGGAAGTAGCGGTGTGATTATGGATAAATGTTCGTTTTGCGGTAGAAATCGTAAGGATACCAACCTCTTGGTTGCCGGAGTCTCCGGCCATATTTGTGATAGCTGTATTGAACAGGCTCACGGTATTCTGGCAGAAGAATTCAAAAAGAAGGCCTCCTTTGATGTCGATGGTCTCAAGTTGATGAAACCGGCTGAAATCAAGGCTTTTCTGGATTTGTATGTGATCGGTCAAGATGAGGCAAAAAAGTATCTTTCAGTGGCTGTTTACAACCACTACAAGCGCCTGGTGCAGCCTGCCGGCGATGACGATGTGGAAATTGAGAAATCGAATATTATCCTTGTTGGGGAGACAGGTACCGGCAAAACGCTTCTTGCGCGTACTATCGCACGGATGCTGCATGTTCCCTTTGCAATTGTTGACGCCACGGTTTTGACCGAGGCGGGCTATGTGGGTGAAGATATCGAGAGTATTCTAACCCGCTTGCTTCAGGCAGCCGACTATAATGTTGAGGCCGCTCAAAGAGGAATTGTATTTATTGATGAGATAGATAAAATTGCCCGAAAGGGTGACAACCCTTCGATAACACGTGATGTGTCGGGCGAAGGCGTTCAGCAGGGTTTGTTGAAACTGTTGGAAGGCGCAGTTATTAACGTGCCGCCACAAGGGGGACGTAAGCACCCCGAGCAAAAGATGACAGCTGTTGACACTAAGAACATTCTTTTTATTTGTGGAGGCGCCTTTGATGGAATAGAGCGGAAAATCGCGCAACGCCTTAACACTCGTGTTGTAGGCTATGCCGCATCTCAACAGCGCGATGCCGTTGATCCCACTAATTTATTGAAATATATCACGCCTATGGATTTGAAATCCTTCGGCCTGATTCCCGAGATTATAGGGCGCTTGCCCATTTTGACCTATCTGAATCCTCTCGATAGAGGCACCTTACGCTCCATCCTTACTGAGCCGAAAAACTCCATTATCAAGCAGTATGTCAAGCTCTTTGAAATGGATAATATCGAGCTTAGCTTTAGCGATGAAGTCCTTGACTACATAGTTGACAGGGCGGTGGAATTTAAGCTGGGCGCACGGGGTTTGCGCTCAATATGCGAAACCATTATGATGGATTACATGTTTGAGAGCCCCGGTAAGCGTAAGGGAAAACTTCATATATCGCTCAATATCGCTCGTGAGAAGCTTGAAAAAGCTGATGTCGGGCTGCTTAAAGCGAGCTAATCGTCAGTTTGTTACACCAAAGAAGATAGTTTGTAACAGTTATTTTAAACAAATAAGCATTTGTTAGATATTTTTTTTGCTACTTTTAAATCCTGAATTTATCAGAAAAAACATTAAAAAGCGTGCATGGAGCTTGGTGTTGGGTTTTTGACTTTGGATTTAAACAGAATCAATATAAAATAAACTTAAACTAAACGATTATGCTTAACTCTGTTTTTGTAATTGTGCCTATAGCTGCAGTTTTGGCGCTGTCTTTTGCCTACTACTTCTACAGGCAGATGATGAAAAGTTCGGAGGGGACTGAAAAGATGCAACGTATCGCACAGCATGTGCGTACCGGTGCGGGTGCTTACTTACGACAGCAATACAAAGTGGTGATTGTGGTATTCCTTATTATCACAGCTATTTTCGCCTATCTGGCCTATGGCCTGGGCGTTCAGAACCAATGGGTGCCCTTTGCCTTCTTAACAGGTGGATTTTTTTCAGGTTTAGCTGGTTTCTTCGGTATGAAAGCCGCTACCTCCGCATCTGCACGGGTCGCCAACGCTTGTCGCAGCTCCCTTAATGGCGGTCTGAAGCTTGCCTTTAGAAGTGGTGCCGTTATGGGTCTTGTTGTGGTTGGTCTGGTGCTGGTTGATATTTCTCTTTGGTTTCTGATTCTCAATCATTTTATCCCGGATATGGACGGTGGCTATAAGCTGATGACGGTTTGTGCCATTATGGTTACTTTTGGTATGGGTGCTTCAACTCAGGCTCTCTTTGCACGTGTTGGAGGAGGTATTTATACTAAAGCAGCCGACGTAGGTGCCGACCTCGTGGGCAAAGTAGAAGCTAATATTCCTGAAGATGATCCTCGTAATCCTGCTACCATTGCCGACAATGTGGGTGATAACGTGGGTGACGTTGCAGGTATGGGCGCCGACCTTTTCGAGTCGTTTGCGGCATCTATTCTTGCTTCTGCGCTTTTGGGCGCCGCTGCCTTTATGGATATGGGTGATATTCAGCTAAATGGAGTTCTTGCTCCTATGCTTATTGCTGCTGTGGGCACTTTGCTTTCGATAGCCGGTATTTTCATGGTGCGTACCCGCGAGGGCGCTACTCAAAAGGAATTGCTCCGTTCGCTTAACACGGGGGTGTATTTTAGTGCAGTTCTGATAGTTATAGCTTCATTCTTTATATTGAAATATTTGGCTTTGCCCAACTATGTCGGTATCTGGGGCTCAATAGTCGTTGGGCTGCTTGCCGGTATTGGTATCGGACAGTCAACTGAATATTTTACTTCAGCCTCATATAAACCTACTATTCGCATTGCTGAGTCGAGCAATACAGGTCCTGCCACAGTTATTATTGCAGGTGTGGGTACAGGCCTTTTATCAACTGCTCTGCCTTTGCTGATTGTAGTTGTGGCTATTGTATTGGCCTACTTCTTTGCCACGGGCTTTGCTTTTGGTGCCGATACTTTGAACATGGGTCTCTATGGTATTGGTATTGCTGCTGTGGGAATGCTTTCTACGCTTGGAATAACCCTGGCTACGGATGCTTACGGACCAATTGCTGATAACGCCGGTGGAAACGCCGAAATGTCAGGATTGGGTTCTGAAGTACGTCAGCGCACCGACGCCCTGGATTCATTGGGAAATACCACTGCTGCTACCGGTAAAGGTTTTGCTATAGGTAGTGCAGCGCTTACTGCCCTGGCTCTTTTGGCATCTTACTTTGAAGAGGTGCGTATGATGTTTGTAAAAATCCTTGATGCTCCGCAAACACTCATTAATAACGTGCCGGCCATCGAGGCTTCCTTCTTTGACTTTGTACAGCATTATCAGATTCACCTTATGAATCCCACTGTTATCGCGGGAATGTTCCTTGGTGTTATGTCTGTCTTCCTTTTTAGCGGCTTGACCATGAACGCTGTTGGGCGTGCTGCCCAGAAAATGGTTGACGAAGTTCGCCGTCAGTTCAGAACTATCAAAGGTATTATGGAAGGTACTGCCGAGCCTGATTATGCACGTTGTGTTGAGATTTCTACCAAGGGAGCTCAGAAGGAAATGCTTACTCCTTCGCTTCTTGCCTTGATTATCCCTGTATTGGTGGGACTGCTCTTAGGAGTTCCCGGAATTGCCGGTTTGCTGATGGGTACAATATCCAGCGGCTTTGCCCTTGCTATCTTTATGGCCAACTCGGGCGGTGCCTGGGACAATGCCAAGAAGTATGTGGAGGCAGGCAACCTTGGGGGTAAGGGTTCGGATGCTCACAAAGCCACTGTGATTGGTGATACCGTTGGGGATCCCTTTAAAGACACTTCAGGTCCGTCACTTAATATCCTTATCAAATTAATGGTAATGGCCTCTGTCGTGACCGTTGGTGTGGCAGGGACTTACCATATATTCTAAACTTTTCTGAATTATTATACAAGCCCGGAGCCTTTCGCTCCGGGTTTTTTGCTTTACTATAGAGGAATCCTAGCGTTCTTAAAAACAAAAACCATAAGCAAGTGAAAAATACAAGGGTGGCAGCTTTAAAGTCGCGACGGACGACACACTTACCAGGTCAGATGAATACTGTTCTTTGTAATCCTTTTTCCCATATCTGTAAGCTGCGTTAATAAATATTCTGCGTTTACCGGTTTCCCCAATAGCCTGGTGTAACGAGGGCCTGCAAAAACCAGCGGAACTGTAATAGAATAATAATCATTGTTGGTGAAATACAGCCCAAATCCGGAATGAATAGAAATTTGGTTTTTGGAATTGGAAAGAGCTTCAAAGCCCAGTCCTACGCTACTTGTAAAATCATCGAAGTTTTTGTTGATATCCCGGTTGGCTATTCCTGCATACAATTCTGCAGATAGTTTTTCACTTAGTATTTTATGCTCAATCCCGAGTTCGACCTGATTATAAGATAGTTGAACTGCAATCATCTTTCTATCTTGTGCATCTGTGTTCTGCGACAACAGGAAAACACATAATGTTATTGCAAGTATTAGCCTCATGTCGATTATTTTAGAGTTACTTGAATACTTTCAACAATGGCTTTTGCGCTAGTCAATTTCTCAATCTCTGAATAAATTTTTCCATCAGAACCATCAGGGCTGCTGTGACCAATTAGTTGAAGAGTTGCAGTTTTCGTTTCCGGGTAAATAGTGGCTGAGTAAATAACAGCCGGCTGTCCGCTTCCTTCGGCACCTCCTGAGTAATTATCATAACCTTCTTTTGCATTTTTTGGGTAATAGCTGTTAAAATCAACGGAATGGTTGAATTCAGCTTTTATCACAAAGGGCTTCTTTAGATTAGAAGTGGCTATTTTTATGGTTTTATCTTCTTTGGGCGTTGCCACTGTAATCCCGTCAGTTAGAGGATGCGCTTTGGAGGGTAACAGCAATCCGTCTTCGGCAACTATCCCACGTTGGTAACACCAATGTGGGAGACTTTCCTTTCGCCTGTTTCCATTGTTTGCCAGCCAGCTTTCACTTGCAATTTTATATGTTGCAAATACCGTTGAAATGTAATTTCCGGAGCTGTCTTCCAACCAAATGGCAAATTGTGGAGGGTTCTTTTTTGTTAAGCCAAGAAACACAGGAAAGTCATGCAGCCAATGCTCTCCGGTCTTTATTTCAAATTCAATATCTCCGCTATCGAAGGATAGTTCTTCTTTTTCGCATGACTGTAAAGAAAACAGGCAGACCAGGAGTAAAATGTTTATTGTTGTCATTTTCATTTGAATAGAATTGTTACTTATGATTAGCTCGCAAAGTAACACTCCAGGACAATGAAAACTTTTGATAAATGTCAAATAATCTATTGAATCATTTTTCTTATCCGGCTCAATGTTTCCCGCGTTATGCCTAGGTAAGATGCAATATACTGTAAAGGTATTGTGTTGACATATTCCGGATTTTTCTCCAACAATCTTTTGTACCGCATTTCAGCAGTCTGATTTAATAGTAAGAAAAGATGTTCCTCTGAAGTTATGGCCACTGCCTCGGCGATTAAGCGTCTTAATCTTTCAATTTTGGGGTATTTGTCGAAAAGATAAAGGAGGTCTGCCTTAGAAAACTCTAAAACTTCCATCTCATTCATGGCCTGGACATTCACAAAAGAAGGACGGCCTGTGATAAAGCTGGTGTATGATGTTATGAATGAGGGCGCAAAATAAAAATCGCTCGTTATCTCATTCCCGTTGAAATCAATATGATAAAACCGGAAATATCCTTCGCCGCAAAACCAGACCTTTTGACAAAGCTTCCCGTTTTCTGCAACAAGTTCGTTTTTCTTTAGCTTTTTTCTGGTCATTATCCCATCAAGGGACTCGATTTCTTGCCTCGATAATTGAATGAAATTCTCAACGTAGCTTTATAACAATTCTTTCATTTGTTTTAATCCAATGCATGGTTTAAGTAATCCATTGAATATCATTGTGTTTGGAGGTTCTGTGTGGTTGCGCACAACGCTTGCCGACATGTCCGGTTGCCGCTTCAGGACGCTTGCTGGTCTGGTTATCCACAGGGTAAGCAAATGAGCAAATTATATCGATACCATATTCAAGAAGAGTTAATCTCATTGCAACATAGCCAAATCTTTTGTTGCCATCAAGGAATGGATGATTAATGATTACGCTTTCTTATATATTTTCTGTTTAATCTCCTGAGCTGCCATAACCAATCATTTATTCAAAGTTATTTAAAAAAATCAATATTGTCAATGGATGATCTCTTCTGCAATTGATTACAACGGATTGCGTGTATGGAACGTTTGGCATTTCGAAGCGGTTTCCTGTCAAGTTACAAGTACTTTTGATACGAGCTGTACCGCTCGATAATCCACTGACTGCCAAATGTTTTATACACGATGTTGGGCGTATGTTGTTTCTTCTTCAAATTCAAAAGTCAACATTTTCCTTTTATCTCCAATCTTTTTCTTTTTAAGATTTTCTATATCTACAACTGCTCCAAATTCTATAAATATGTCATAAAATTTTTTGTAATCAGCTCCCCAATAAATCATGGCACAAGACATTGGGGCCCCTTTTCCAACATCCTTACCGTTTTCAAGAAATTTTAAACGTGTATCATATAAGAAGCAAATTGCTCTTGCTTGTCCAAAAACACTTTGTTTCCAATGTCCTGTATTTGTTGCAACTGGAACAAGTGCTAAAATCTCAGAACCATATTTATTGTGAGTTAATACACATTTTGCCAACCAACTCTTAATGGTAGTTCCTCGTTCTCTATCTGAGCCATATGGCGGATTCATATAAATAGTTGGAAAATTCCAATCTTCTTTTAATCCATCTTGCATTGGCAACATAAATTCAGTCTCGGCATAAACAATTGAATATTCATTAGAACATGGGTCTAATGCAATAGAACCGCCAAAGAATTTCTTAATGGCAGTAACATATTTTTGAGGAGTTCCCCAACTTTGACTTTGAGAATTTACAGTTCGACCAGCACTCATAGTATCTCCCTCCAATTTTTAGAACGTAACTCTGTAATTTCATTTTTCAAATCTATAATAGACTTATTCTCTGGAGTAATAATATTAAACCAAGCTTCAATTCTATTCTGATTTTCTGTGAAATATTTTATCAAAGCTGCATCTGAGGCTAAATCCATTTTAACCTTTGTAAATACATTGCGTTTTTTATCCGCAGTATAGCTATTCTTGAATGCTTCTTGTACACAAATATATTCAGGAGAAGGATTAAAGATTAAATCATCTATAAATTGGGCAAGTCCAAAATCAGTTAGAAAAATCAACCAATCATATGATTGTGAAAGTACTTTTAATTCTTTATTTTGGTTTTCAGCGGTAAACCAATTACCATGATTACTAACTACTCCAACAGTTAAGATAAACTTTTTTAATAATTCAGAATCGGAAGAGTATATGACTTCTTCCATTAACTCAGTATATGGTTTTATGTAAGGCTGATTATCTGAACGGTAAATTATACCATATTTTTCTCCATTATCAGTTCTTATCTTTTGTAAAGAAGAAGCAGTTCTTGCAACGTAAGCACCTTGTTTTGCTTTCTCAATTGTCTGAGGTCCTTTCGATGTTCCTTCTTCAACACCAACCCTTTTACATTCAAACATTGCATATGGCTTTTGCAGTTGTTCAAAAATGTATAATTCATGATTCTCTTGTCCAAATGATTTGAAGCTTGCTAATAAGAATGTATCCTCTGATTCAGCAATAGAGCAAGCATTTCTTAGAATATTATGCTTATCAAGTAAATTATTCGTTTTCTTTTCAAATTTTGATATGTCAATTTGATTTTCTAATGCTTTTAAAATCTTAGTTGAAGTAATTGAATTACCGTCATTTGGAATAGTTACTTCATACTCATTAATAATTGGATGAAGCGAATACTCAACATTGTGAGATATTTCATCGTTACCGTATTCAACCAATCCTCTCTCAATCGAAGTTGAATTATTGAAACCCCATGTTTTTAACAAATAATAAGTTATAATCTCTATCATAGTACCAAGTGCTCTACCCGCAGCTTTCTTTTTGTCTTGCGTGTAGTGAAACACCTGTTCTCCAAGTGCATTCTGTAATTTATCTACCGATTCGTAAGCCATAATTTCATTTTAAAGTATATGCAAAAATAGAGAAATTAATCTCTACATTCAATTTTTCAGTAAGTGAGTTGTCAGCAGGTTCTTAACAATTACGCCCAACTAATGGATATGTGTCTCTATGCGCTTGAATAAAAAAATTACTATCTACGATATAAACGCCCATACACTAAATGTATTTAGTGAAATACGTTTGAAAGGTATCTCCCTTCAAACTTGTGAGTTTATAAGCGTCACGATATAGTAACTTCCCAGATTTTACTGCATTATTGATATGTGCAGAAAAGGCTAATCCTAAACGTTTTCTAGTTGTAGAATAAAAATCACCACCCGAACTTTGAGATTCCTTTCTAACAAACTCTCTATTCGTGTACTCGTCGTAAAATTCCCAAAAATCAGGTTTGGTAATTTTGCCTAAATCTAATGCCCTGCGCGCAATAACTATCTCGCTTACTTTAAATAGCCTTGCCACAGTCTTAATACTTGGATTAGAGTTCCAAGCCTCATTAAACGCCAATTGTGGAACTAAAAATTCGGCGGCTATCTTATCGCAAAGCCTCTCATTTGGGTCGTTGGCAGCTTCTAGTTTTCTAAAGTCAAAACCAGCACTTTGTCCCGTCCAGATATGAGCCAACTCATGTACAATGGTGAACATTTGCGCTGCTTTTCCATCAGAATTATTGATAAACATGAACGGCGCCATTTCATCCACCAGAACAAAACCACGACACTCTTCAACGCTAATCGAACGATGTGTATTGTTTTCAACTATCCCATTGAAAACAGTAATAATGCCAATATCCTCAATATGGCGAATTAAGGACTCTAATGCATCTTGCCAAGTTTTATAATGGCTTGCCCAATTCTCAGATAGCTTCAGACTACTGCGCATATCTGCTACAATCTCCTGAACATTGTTACTACTTCTGAACTTACCAACAAAATTTAATTTTTCAAACTCACTCTCTTTAAGGTATTCCCTCAACCAATCCTGTCGTTGCTGTAACAATAGAATTGTGTCATAAACATTTACACTTACCTGTGTGGCTTGAGTATTGGTGGTTCTAAAAAAAGGAATGGGAAGTTTTTCTTGTGGTGGTTCTGGCAGGAAGAAATAACCAAAAGGTAAATAAACCTTTTTAGAAAACTCTTCGAGTTGCCTTACTGTAGGTTTCTTTTCACCGTGTATCCAGTCTAAAATACTAGGGACTTTTATGGCAAAGTCTTGTAAATCATACCCCGCACGTGCAATTGCCCATGTAAGCATGTTTACATT